>ERZ827524.661-NODE-661-length-41975-cov-7.027767_pt1 | contig 41975 bp, 42 predicted proteins | sample MGYA00519702_ERZ827524 | MGnify/ENA primary metagenome ERZ827524 (study PRJEB31778, sample SAMEA3449341) | human gut metagenome | biome: human gut; feature: human-associated habitat; material: faeces | place: United Kingdom | collected 2010/2012 ...
GCCGCATCCGTAAGGCGGCAAAGCCGCCAACGGCTGCGCAGTGAGCGCCGCTACATTTTTCTCTCGCCCGGCGGGCTTGCGCAGTGACCGCCGCTACGGACGCAATTGGTGCATACCATTTTATCGGCAGTGTGTACGAATCGCCGCTCCCGACAATTATTGTTTCTCTTGTTTATTCTAAAATCACCGCGCTGCCGGTTCATTTCCGGCAGCGCGGTTTTTCTCACTCTCTCGTCCTCTCTTCCTCGTCACTCGATGGATTTGAGGGATTCGGCCATGGAGATGCGGTCGATCTTGCTGATGAGACACAGGCACACGGCCACGGCCAGCAGCAGCGTGGCGGCGAAGGCCAGCGCATAGCTCAGCGGCGTGACGTGGATGTGGAACGAGACGAGGCTGATGCGGATATTCTGCATGATGAACCGGTGCAGCGCCCAGCCCGCCGGCAGGCCGACGAGCGCGCCGCAGAATGTCAGGAGCAGAATTTCGCGGAAGACATAGTTCAGCGTCTCGCGGTGGTAGAAGCCCAGGACCTTCACCGTGGCGATCTCGCGCACGCGCTCCGTGATGCTGATGTTGCAAAGGTTAAAGAGCACGACGAGCGCCAGCGCGCAGGCGCAGACCACGACGAGGCCGACGATGTAGTCCAGGCTCTTCATGGTGTTGTCCACGATGTCCTGCAGGGCCTCGGAGACCGTGACGGACGCGACGCGGGAGTTGGATGACAGCGCCGCGCCGAGAGCGTAGGCATCGCCGTCCGTGAGGATGTAGGCCGTGCTATATTCGCAGTCTGCGCCGAACAGGTCCCTGTAGGTCTCCGCCGTCATGTAGGCATAGTGGTAGACATAATTTTCGAACGTCCCGGCGACGGGGAGATCGACGCTCGTCGTGTCGTCCACGGAGACCGGGAGCGTCTCGCCCACGGAGACCCCGGTATCCCGCGCCAGCGCGGCGTCGAGCAGCACGCCCTGCTGCGGCCAGGCGACGGTCCTGCCGTTCTCATGCAGGTCGATGGCCTGCGTGATGGCGGGGTCGTCCGTCGCGATGACGTTGACCTTGTTGATGCCGCTGGACGTGCGCGCCTCATAGGCCGCAGCGTGCACAAAAATGCACTGCGTCATCTCGTCCGCATATTTTTCGCGGAAGGCCTGCTGCTGCGCCTCGTCCATGGGCGAGACGAACGTGACGGCGATCTGATAGTGCGTGACGCCCCGGAACTGATCGTCCACGACGGTGGAGATGGAATCGCGCAGGCCGAGGCCCGCAACGATGAGGGCCGTGCAGCCGCCGACGCCCAGCAGCATCATAAACAGGCGCTTTTTATAGCGCACGATATTGCGGATGGAGACCTTGTGCAGGAAGGACAGGCGGTTCCATACGAACGGGATATACTCGAGCAGGATGCGCTTGCCGGCCTTCGGGGTCTTCGGGCGCATGAGATTCGCGGGGTTCTCACGCAGCTCCGCATGGCAGGAAAGCCACGTCACGCCTGCTGAGCAGGCCAGCGCCGCCAGAACGGAGATGATGAGCAGCCAGCCGTCGAACACATAGACGATGGGTGCAAAGTCATATAGCATGGAATAGCCCATCCAGATGAACAGCGGGAAGATCCATGTGCCGAGGGCAAAGCCGAGCGCGCAGCCCAGCAGCGCCGCGCCGCCGGAATAGGACATATATTTCCATGCGATGGTGCCGTCGCTGTAGCCGAGGGCCTTGAGCGTACCGATCTGCGTGCGCTGCTCATCGATCATGCGCGTCATGGTCGTGATGCACACGAGAGCCGCCACGGCGAAGAAGAAGAGTGGAAACACCTTCGCGACGCCCGCGACGATGGAGCTGTCGTTCTCAAACGAGACATAGCCCGTGTTCGTGCTGCGGTCAAGTACATAGCTCTTCGGGTGCTCAAGCTTGTCGACCTCGACCTGTGCGTCCTCGAGCTGCTGCCTGCCGTCTTTAAGCTTCGCCTCGGCATCGGCGAACTGCTTTTCCGCCTCGGCCTTTCCGGCGGCATAGTCGGCCTCGCCCTGCTCCAGCTCAGCCTGCGCGGCGTTCACGGCGGCCCAGCCCGCTGCGATCTCGCTGCGGCTGTTCTCGAGCTGCTTTTTGCCGTCCTCGAGCTTCTGCTTGGCCGCATCGAGCTCCGCTTGTTTTTCATTCAGTGTCTGCATGGCCTCGCTGCGCTTTGCATCCAGCTCCGCCTGCGCCTGCTGCAGCTGCAGATAGCCCTGATAGGCCTCGCTCTGCTCAAACTGGCGCAGCAGCAGATCCGTCGCTTCGATCAGTCCCTGCGTCAGCAGGGCCTCGGCGCTGCCCGGCTCCTGCAAGGCAAGGCGCTCGGTGAGCTGGCGGCGCGTGATCTGCAGGGCCTCATACTGCACGAGGATGCCGCTGTCATCGAGCTGCTTCTGCGCGGCGTCGATCTGGGCCTGTGCGGCATCGAGCTGGTCGAGCGCGTCCTGCTTTGCCTGTGTGAAGGCGGCAAGGCCTTCGTCATACTCCTTCTGCCCGGCCTCCAGCTCCTTTTCGCCGCTGGCCAGCTGGGATTCTGCCTGCGTGAGGCGGGCACGGTTGTATTCCAGCTGCTGCGCGCCGTCGTCGAGCTGCGTGCGGGCGTCAGCAAGCTCCTGCTCGGTCTGCGCGCGCCGCTCCTGATATTCCGCAAGGCCGTCGTCATATTCCTTCTGCGCCTTGGAAAGCGCATCGCGCGCCTCGTCGATGATGTCGTCATAGCGCTTCTGCGCGCGCTCCTTCAGCGCGGCGGTCAGCGCGGGGCGCACGGCGTCGACGGCGGCGTCGTAGGCATCGGAATAGAGGTCCGTGCCCTGCGTGCCGTCCAGCAGCAGGTAAATTTCCGTAAAATAGTCCATGGCAAACGCCTCAGGCTGCAGCAGCACGAAGCCGTTCAGTGTGCCGCCGCCGAGGCTCGTCGTACCGCGCTCCGCGCCGAGATACAGCGGTGTTTCCGCAAGGCCGACGATGGTGAAGGCCGTCTGCGTGAACGCATCGTTCACGGACGCGGCCTGCACCGTGAGCGTTTTGCCGAGGTCGGCCTCCGTGAAGCGGTCGGCATCGGCAAGGCACTCGTCCGCACGCTCCGGCATGCGCCCGGCCGTCAGGCTGGGGCGGTTGACCGCATCGGAGAGCGTCAGAGCCTTGAGCGTCATGCCCTCGTCTTCAAACTCGGCCGTGAGGTCGACGCTCCGCGCGCCCTCGGCAGCCCGCACGCCGTCCAGCCCGGCAAAATAATCGGCGTCCTCCTGCGTCAGGCCGAGCGTGCTGACAAGACGGTAGTCAAACAACTCCGTTTTCTGCACATACTGCGATCCGGTGCGGAGCATGGCGGGCTGCGCGACCTTCAGGCCCGCAAAAAAACCGACGCCGAGGGCAACGATGGCGACGATGGCCAGAAACCGCCCGAGTGAATGGCGCAGCTCGCGGCGATTGTTCTTCCGCCAGGCGCTGCCCGTTACCATTCGATCTCCTCCACCGGCGTGACGTGCTCATTCAGGTGGGCATAGGCCACGGTGCCGTTGCGGATGCCGATGACGCGGTCGGCCATGGCAGTAAGCGCGGAGTTATGCGTGATGATGACGACGGTCATACCGTTCTTCCGGCTCTGATCCTGCAGCAGGGCGAGAATCTGCTTGCCCGTGGCATAGTCCAGCGCGCCGGTCGGCTCGTCGCACAGCAGCAGACTCGGCTTTTTTGCCAGCGCGCGGGCGATGGCCACGCGCTGCTGCTCGCCGCCGGAGAGCTGGGCCGGAAAATTCCTCATGCGTTCGCCGAGGCCGACGTCCGTGAGCACTTGCGGCGCGGGCAGAGAGTCGCGGACGATCTGCGAGGCAAGCTCCACGTTCTCCAGCGCCGTCAGATTCGGGATAAGGTTGTAAAACTGGAACACGAAGCCGATGTCGCGGCGCCGGTAGTCCGCAAGCTGGCGGCGGTCAAAGGCCGAGACCTCGCGGTCGTTCAGAAAGACGCGGCCGCTCGTCAGGGTATCCATGCCGCCGAGGATGTTCAGAAGCGTCGTCTTGCCCGCGCCGGACGGGCCGACGATGACGCAGATCTCGCCTTTTCCGATCGTAAAGCTCGCATCGTGCAGGGCACGGACCGCGCCCTCACCGGAGCCGTAAATTTTTTCCACATTTTCAAAACGGATGAATGCTTCTCCCATTCCGGGGCCTCCTTCAGGTACATCGCTACTCTATTTATTATAGTATAGCGAATCGTGGGGACGGATTGCAAGCGCAGCGCACACGGCGGGCGTAAAATTCACAGAAAATTCAGGAACCGCGCGCCGGGCTTCGGCATAAGCTGGCGCGAAGGGAGGCGAAAGCATGGAGCTGCATGAATACATCCTCACGCGAAACGACTGCTGCCGCCGCGGCACACCGCTCGTCCCGCGCGGCGTCATGGTGCACTCCACGGGCGCGAACAATCCATATCTGCGCCGCTATGTGCAGCCGGATGACGGCGAATTGGGCAAAAACCGCTATGACAATGACTGGAACCGGCCGGGACTTCCGGTGTGCGTCCACGCATTTCTGGGCAAAAAGGCCGGCGGAGGCATCGCGGTCTATCAGACGCTGCCGTGGGAGGTGCAGGCCTGGCACTGCGGCCGGTCCGGCAACCGGACGCACCTGGCCTTTGAAATTTGCGAGGACGGACTGGACGACCGGGCCTATTTTACGGCGGTGTACCGCGAAGCCGTCGAGCTGACGGCCTATCTCTGCCGCCGGTTCGGGCTGGACCCGCTGGCAGACGGCGTTGTGCTCGACCACGCGGAGGGCAATCGCCGCGGCATTGCCAGTGCCCACGGCGACGTGGCGCACTGGTTCCCGCGGTTTGGGAAAAGCATGGACGATTTTCGGCGGGAGACGGCCGCGCTGCTGCGCAGGTCGTCGGAAAAGGAGGCGGAGGATTTGACACTGCAGGAGCTTGACGCCCGCATCGATGCGCGCATCCGCACCGTTCTGGAGGGAACGGGCAGCAAGGCGAGCAGCTGGGCGCAGGAGGAGCTGGCCCGCGCCATGGCGCACGGCATCACGGACGGCACGCGCCCCGGCGGCTACGCCACGCGCGAGGAGGCTGCCCTGATGGCCGAGCGCGTATATTCCGGGCGCGCATAAAATCCGGTCCCGGTGGGGAGGTTATTCCCCACCGGGAAATTTTTATGGAACCTGCAGAGAATTGCGCCGTCTAATAGCCGTATTCCATTTTTGAAAGGAAATCATGAACATGAAAAAACTGACCGCACTGCTCCTTGCCGTCCTGCTTGTTTTCGGCCTTGCCGCCTGCGCAGGCTCCCCCGCCGAGCCGAACGCGAAGCCTGGCGACACAATGACGCTGCAGGACATCCTCACCTCCATCACGAAGGACGTCGCCGACCTGCCGGACACTGAGACCACGGAGCTGACGAAGGACAACTTCGAATACTTCGCCTTCACCGCAATGCCCGACGGCGTCGAGGCCATTGCTGCCGACGCGCTCATCAACGCTGTGGCGCACTCCGTCGTGCTCATGCGCGCGCAGGATGCCGAGACGGCCAAGAAGCTCGCCGCCGACGTGGAGGCCAACCTGAACCCGGCCAAGTGGGTATGCGTCGAGGCCGAAAAGACGGCCGTGCTCGTGCACAACTGCACCGTGCTGCTCGTCATGTCCTGGAGCGACGTGACCGACGCCCTCACCGCCAACTTCAACGCGCTCTGGAGCTGAGATGGTATTCTCTGGCGCGGTATTCCTCTATGCCTTTCTTCCGCTCACGCTCGCGGTCTACGCTCTCGCGCCGCAGCGTGGGCGGAATGCCGTTCTGCTGATCGCAAGCCTGCTGTTCTATGCGTTCGGCGAGCCTGTGTATGTGCTCCTGCTGCTGCTCTCGTCCGTTTCGAACTGGGCGCTCAGCCTGTGCATCGAGCGGCGGCGCGGCACGCGGACAGCAAAGCTGGCGCTGGCGGTCTCCGTCCTTCTGAATCTCGGGCTGCTCGGCTTTTTCAAATACGCCGACTTCTTCCTGACGACGGTGAACGGCCTGTTCGGCCTTTCCCTGCCGCTGACAGGCGTGCGCCTGCCGCTTGGCATCAGCTTTTATACGTTCCAGACCATGAGCTACACCATCGACGTCTACCGCGGGCACGTCCGGCCGCAGCGGAACCTCGCGACGTTCGCCACGTTTGTCTGCCTGTTCCCGCAGCTCATTGCCGGGCCGATCGTCCGCTATTCCGATATCGAGGCCGAGCTGCACACGCGGCGCTTCTGCCTCGAGGACATCGGCGCGGGCGCGCGGCGCTTTACCGTCGGTCTGGGCAAAAAGGTCCTGCTTGCCAATGTGCTGGGTGAGCTGGTGTCCTCAGCCGGGAACGCAACGGTGCTCGGCGCGTGGCTTGGGGCCGTGGGTTATCTGCTGCAGATTTATTTTGACTTTTCGGGCTACAGCGACATGGCCATCGGCCTCGGGCGGATGTTCGGCTTCACGTTCCCGGAGAATTTCGACTATCCGTATCTTGCCCGCTCCGTGACGGACTTCTGGCGGCGCTGGCATCAGACGCTCGGGCAGTGGTTCCGGGACTATGTCTATATCCCGCTGGGCGGCAGCCGCACGACCCGCGCCAAATGGATCCGCAATGTTGCCGTCGTCTGGCTGCTGACGGGCCTGTGGCACGGCGCGGCGTGGAATTTTGTGCTGTGGGGCGGCTATTTCGGTCTGCTCCTACTGACAGAACGGCTCTGGCTCGGAAAACGGCTGGCCCGTGCGCCCGCTGCCGTGCAGCATGCGCTGCTGCTCCTGCTCGTGACGCTCGGCTTCGTTCTGTTCCGCGCCGAGAGCCTGCAGGCCTGTGGGCAGACGCTCCGGGCCATGTTCGGCGGCGCGCCGCTGTGGGACGCGGACGCGCTGTATGCCCTGCGCAGCTTTGCAGGCGTGCTCGTCCTCGGAGTCGTCGGCGCGACGCGGCTGCCGAAGTGGCTGTGGAAGCGGCTGGAGCCGCACCCCGTCTCAGCCGCGCTCGGACCGGTGCTGACGGGCCTGCTGCTCCTTGCTGCAACGGCCGCGCTCGTGGACGGCTCGTTCAATCCCTTCCTCTATTTCCGCTTCTGAGGTGAGCCATGAAACGCAAAGCATCCATCGCCACGGCGGCCGTGTTCCTCGCGGTGCTGTTCGGCTTTTCCCTGCTGCATCTCGCCCTGCCGGACCGGGAAGTATCCCGCAGTGAGCGGCGGCGGCTGGCGCAGCTTCCTCCCCTGTCTTCCGGCTTTTCGGACAAGCTTGAGGAATATATGCTTGACCAGTTCCCGCTGCGTGAGCAGCTGCGCACGGTCAACAGCCTCGTGCGGCTCTACGGCCTCGGGCAGGCGGATATCCACAGCATCTATCTGCAGGGCGGCGGGGCCTTCCGCATGGACGGCCCGCTGCAGGAAAAGCAGGTGCGCCATGCCGCAGCGGTCTTTTCCGCCGTGCAGGAAACCTATTTCCCGTCGCTTCCGCCGCACTATGTCATCGTACCGGATAAAAATGCCAAAGCGGAGACCAGCCGTCCCCGGCTGGACACGGAGGCGCTGCACGGCATCGTGCGCGAGGCCCTGCCCGGTATGACGGAGATCGACATCTGGGACCTGCTGTCCGCAGACGACTATTACAAAACGGACCCCCACTGGCGGCAGGAGCGGCTGCTCCCCGTCGCAGCGGCCATCTGTGAAGCGCTGGGCGCGGACGCGCCGGGAACCTTCACGGAAAAAACGCTCTCTCCGTTTTACGGCGCGTATTACGGGCAGGCGGCCCTGCCGATGGCCCCGGATACGCTGACGTACCTCGAAAGCGCCGACACGAAGGCCGCCGAGGTCACCGGCCCGGAGCTGGACGGGGCGCAGCCGGTCTACCGGCCGGAGCTGCTGGACGGGACGGACGGCTACGACGTCTTCCTCTCCGGCGCGCAGGCGGTTCTGACCGTCACGTCGCCCAACGTGCACAACGGGCGGCACCTCGTGCTGTTCCGCGACTCGTTCGGCTCGTCGCTCGCGCCGCTGCTGCTCGGCTCATTCGAGCGCATCACGCTCGTGGACCTGCGCTATATCTCTGCCGCCCGGCTGACGGACTATGCAGACCTGTCCGACGCGACGGACGTGCTCTATCTCTGCTCGACGGCCGTGTGGAACAACGGCGGCACCCTGCGGGAATGAAGTCCCCGGATTTGCCATTGCGGGGCCCCAAAGGGACCGTGGCAAGCTCGCAGCGCCCGGCCGGATCACAGGCTACCCACAGCAAATTCGAAATTCCTTCGCACATCGTCCCGGCGGCATCCCCGCCGGGACTTTTTCCATTTACTGTACTGCATATTATTGAAAATTACGGGATATTTTCTGTAAAAATATTGACAAAAAAGTTAAGGGGTGATATGCTGGACTTACCTAGGAAGGAAGGGAGTCCCCGGAACGAACGATTCTGTCGCCACAGAAAGTAGAATATAAGAAAAGAAGAAGAGACGTGAAAAAACATCATTTGACTCGTCTATGCAGCATCCTTTTGCTCGCTGCGCTGTTAGTTTCTCTCACCGTACCGCTGGCCTCGGCCTATTCCGATGTGACTCGTTCTGCTTTTCCGGTTTACTTTGACGCGATCAACTATGTAACAGATAATGGCCTGATGAACGGGACCTCGTCCACGCAGTTTGAACCGAACTCGTTCGTCAGCCGCGCAATGGTCGTGACGACGCTGTATCGCATGGCGGGCAGCCCCTCCAGCAGTGCCAGCGTATCCTTCACGGACGTCTCGTCCACCGACTGGTTTTACAAGGCTGTCCGCTGGTCGGTGCAGTACGGTATTGCCAATGGCGTTACCACGACCACGTTCGAACCGAACAGCATGGTAACACGAGAGCAGGCCCTGACCTTTTTCCTGCGTTATCTGAAGAACTTTGAGAAACGAACCGCTTACTATCACTATTCCATCACCTACTGCGGCGACTATTCCCAAATCGACAGTTATGCCGTGGCTTCCTTCCGCTGGGCGGTCAGCAACGGCATCGTCTATCCGGATAGCTCTGCAAACAACAAGCTGTATCCGAAGTCCTATGTGTACCGCCGGGAGCTTGCCCTGTGGCTGTGCCGCTATGGGACGAATATTTGGGGCATCCGGCACGGAAAAGACTCGTTCCGGTTTGTAAATAACGTAGAGAATTTCGTATCGGGAACACGTACATATCCCAAGCTTCTCATTTCGTCAAAACATTATAACAAACTTTTGAGTTTGACGACCACGGACACCGAAAGAGCTTCACTGGCAAATGAGAAGCTATACGGACAAACTGGCGTGTGCTATGGAATGACCATGAGCATGCTGATGGATAAGCTCGGTAAGATAAACCTTGATGGAGCTTTTGTCAATAATTGCGATAATATTTGGGATATTCCTGTGCCTAAGAACATTAACAGTCCACTTCACAAAAAGGTACTCGATCAAACAGATAATTCATATGTATCTCTTGTGGAGAGCGCAATCAATTTCTATTATTTATCTCAGAGAATTACATCTAGGTTTAACCCACGCACCGGTGGCGGTTTGTGGATTTGGCCGTATAGTGGGCAAAGTGGGAGACTGAACTGGGAAGATGTATTGGGCTACACGCGCCAAGATACAGTCGGACTAGACAAAGTTGTCGAATTTCAAAGGAAAAGTCAACTGACTTTAATTGGACTTCACTATTCCGGGCCAATATATACTGAGGAATATGGAGATGATTTAGTCGGTTATGCACATTCAATTTTGATTTATGGAGCGCCAACGTTACAGAGTGGTTATTACGCATTCAATGCATATGATCCTAATACTCTCAGTCAGGCAAAGCTGAAAATTAAAACAGATTATAGTAAGTGCTATTTAGAATCACCTAGTCTAACAGAACCACTTGAGGTTGAGGCGCTTGAGTATTTCAAAAATTATTATTACTTCAACTGCTTAGACTTAGATGGGGATAGCAATACCACTCCATATTCTATGCCGCTAGAGCAAATTGAAGAGAGCAGCAATGAATATGCTTATTTATATGTTGATTTGGTTGGAACCAATACTATTACAAATGCAGAAGGTGAATCACTGAAGATTGGACCATACGGAATAGATGGCGACATTGATGTATTTAACATTAATTATATATCGAATGGTGATAAATTCCCAGAAACACTGGTGCTAAAGGTTCGAAATAGCCAATCATTTGAGTTAAACTCAGAATCAGCATATGTCAGATTCGAAGTCGTAGGGACCGATATTTTTGCAAGTGTACACGGAACCGGTATTAAAACAGTGTTCGCAAACAATACTGGGGTAACAATCGAAGGGGTAAACATGGATTATCGAGTTAGTAGTTCATGTGGCTGTCCCAACGATTTATTTCTAAGTATAGCTGGGTTACAAGAAAATAAATTCGAACTACAGGGAACGGATGAAGTTATTAATATAATGACCACATATGAATCAGGCGTTGATTTTGTTTCATCTATTAATAGCTCTATTAATTTAGGTGTTGAGAAAAAAAGTGGGACAATTCTCTGTATAACTGGCCTGTCCTCTGACACACCCAATCTTGTTGAACAAGGCAACACGCTGTCTGGCTGATAAAAAGGAGGGCGCGACAATGCGAATAAGGTTGATGTTAGTTTTATTGGCGATATTGCTTATTCTTTCTTTGGTATTTTTATCGGCCTGCGCCCCAACGGCTGCTTCGTCAACAGAACCAACGGAGACGGCACTGCCAGCGGATTTGCCCGTTATGACCAAAATTTGGATCACGCCGGAATGCTATCAAGCCCATCCGGAGAACGCCGTTTATAACGCGCAGGGCGATCGACTCTGCACTGACGGCGCAACGATGGAGGTTCTGGAGGCAGAAGGACCGGATATCAACGGCATGAGCAGCCAGCGACTTCCGGATACCAGACAACTGCGTTTTGTCCTGACCGGAGGGAGCGGCTGGGTCAACGTGCAGTGCGAACAGCTGTTTTTCCACTTGAATGTGGAATTCACTTCGGAGACGGTGGAAATCCTTGTAACGGCAAACGAGGTCCAGGTGGTTGGAGAAGGTATGTCTTATGATGTATCGTACCAGATTTCTTCAGAAACACAGCTTAGACTCAACTCTCTTAGAGGCGAGGACGAGACCTGCGTGCATCTCACCTGGGGCGAAGATGGCCTGCATGTTTCGACGGTACAAACATCGAAACTTGCTATTGAGGACATGATGGGTGAACCACGAGAAATGCCACCAGGAGGTTTTGTGATCAAGTACCCGAACTCGGTGGTGGACTAAATTGAAAGCTAGAAAGATCACTGTCCAAGTCCAATAATCAATTGCAGAGGAGGCTGCACTCGTGAAATATCTTGCGCCGCATAAAGGAATAGCAATTTTTATTGTAATTGTAATAGTGATTTCCTCGCTCTTATTCGGCTGCACAAAGCAGAAATTGGAGCCTATGACAAACATCTGGGTTTCCCCCTACTACATTAGTAATTGGCTATACAACGCGGAAGGCAAATACCTGCATACAGGAGCTGACGGTGAGGTAACAGCGGATTCTACGATGGAAATCCTGCGTGAAAGTACCTGGCCAATGGGTGTTACAGCTACAATGCCAAAGTACCTGATTCCAGATACGGAAAAGCTGCGTTTTGAAGTCACATCCAAAAATGCATGGATGCGGGTAGATAGCGATAAAATTTATCTCCTAATCGAACTGATGAATGAGGCAGATGATCAGTGGCTGGAGCTGACAACGACCGGCTTCCGTCTGAAGGGTGAGGTAGCTTCATACAGTGCAAGGGGATGGTTTGGGCAAGTATCCTTTCCAAGCACAGACGAATTCTATTACGACCTGACCGGCGAGCAGGAGAGCGATCTGCAGGTGTACTGGCAGGACAATACGCTCCGGATCGTCTCCGAAAGTCCCGGTGAAGTTACGCTGCATTTAAAAGATTTGCGTGACACCTACCAGTTCCCGGCGGGCGGCTGCGTGATCACGGACTTTGCCGACGGGAAGATCATCGTCCAATAATCAAAAACAGTTTCCGGCCCGGCGGCATCCCCGCCGGGCCGGTGTCTGTCTGTAGCGTTCCCTGCGCGCCATGGGCAGTTACAAGTTTCCGGATACCCTCGCCGACCGCACCGGCTCCCAGATTTGTCATTGCGAGGGCGCTTTGCGCCCGTGGCAATCTCGGGAAGGCAGTTACGTTTTCGCCGGAAGTGCCCAATTATCCGGCCAAGTACTGCGAGATTCCCACGTCGCTTCGCTTCTCGGAATGACACGTCAAGCGAGTGCAGCGGTGCACCAGTGCCTTTCTGCCGTTGAATGCTCCCCCTACTGGGCGGTCACTGACCGCCGCTACATTTTCCTCTCGTCCGGCGGGTTGTGCAGGGATCGCCGCTGCGGACGCAACCGGCCTATTCATCCTGACCGATACTCTGTACATCATGCAGGCGCGCAGCCGGGCCATTCCGATTCTTTTCCCGCAACCTGTTTTTCCTGTTGCTTTTTCCGCGTTTTTCCGGCATAATATAGGCATCTACTATTGAGAAAGGCGGAAGGTTCCCATGGAGCTTCTGAAGGAACGGATCCGGAAGGAAGGCAAGATCCTGCCCGGAAACATTGTGAAGGTGGATGGTTTCCTGAATCATCGCATCGACGTACCGCTGATGGAGCAGATCGCGCAGGAATTCAGGCGCGTGTTTGCCGGCAAGGACATCACCCTTGTGCTGACGGCCGAAGCCAGCGGCATCGCCCTGGCCACGATCTGCGCGCAGGCCTTCGGCGTGCCGATGGTGTTCGCCAAGAAGGCCAAGAGCGACAACATCGAGGGCGGCCTCTATCAGAGCGACATTCTTTCCTATACCTATAAGAAGAAGGTCACGCTGCTTGTCTCCAAGGAGTGGCTCAGTGCCTCGGACAAGGTCCTCATCATCGATGACTTCATGGCGCGCGGTGAGGCCATGCGCGGCCTGTGCGACATCGTGAGGGAGGCCGGGGCCGAGCTCGTCGGCATCGGTGTCGCGGTGGAAAAGGGCTTCCAGCACGGCGGTGACCGCCTGCGCGAGGCCGGTATCCCGCTGCATTCGCTCGCCATCATCGAAAGCGCGGACGAAAACGGCTTTGTCTTCCGGGAGGAATGAGCATGGAAACGATTCTCGTTCTGGACTTTGGCGGGCAGTATAACCAGCTCATCGCCCGCCGTGTCCGTGAGTGCAATGTATACTGCGAGGTCAAGCCCTACACGACCCCGCTGGAGGAGCTCAAGGCCATGCAGCCCAAGGGCTTTATCTTCACCGGCGGCCCGAACAGCGTCTATGATGCCGCCTCCCCGAAGGTCGATCCCGCCATCTTCACGCTGGGCGTACCGGTCCTCGGCATCTGCTACGGCTGCCAGCTCATGGCCCAGACGCTCGGCGGCGAGGTCACGGCTGCGCAGGACAGCACAGCCCGCGAATACGGCCGCACGGAGACGCACTTCTCCCCCTGCCGCCTGTTCGAGGGTCTGCCCGAGCAGAGCGTCACCTGGATGAGCCACGGCGACTTCATCGCCCGCCTGCCCGAGGGCTTCCGCGCCTGTGCCGTCACGGAGCATTGCCCCACCGGCGCCATCGCTGACGAGGCCCGCGGCTTCTACGGCGTGCAGTTCCACCCGGAGGTCAACCACACCGAGCACGGCCAGGATATGATCCGCAACTTCCTCTACCGCGTCTGCGGCTGTACCGGCACCTGGAACATGGGCGACTATATGCGCTCCTCCATCGCCGCCATCCGCGAGAAGGTCGGCAGCGGCAAGGTCCTGCTGGCCCTGTCCGGCGGCGTGGACAGCTCCGTCGCCGCCGCGCTCATCGCAGAGGCCGTCGGCGACCAGCTCACCTGCGTCTTCGTCGACCACGGCCTGATGCGCAAGAACGAGGGCGACGAGGTCGAGGCCGCGTTCCGGAAGTGGGATCTGCACTTCGTCCGCGTCGATGCCGAGGCCCGCTTCCTCGGCAAGCTTGCCGGGGTCACGGAGCCGGAGCGCAAGCGCAAGATCATCGGTGAGGAGTTCATCCGCGTCTTTGAGGACGAGGCCAAGAAGATCGGGCGCGTCGACTATCTCGCCCAGGGCACGATCTACCCCGACGTCATCGAGTCCGGCGCGGGCGATGCTGCCGTCATCAAGAGCCACCACAACGTTGGCGGCCTGCCTGACTTCGTCGACTTCAAGGAGATCATCGAGCCGCTGCGCCTGCTGTTCAAGGACGAGGTCCGCCAGCTCGGCCGCGAGCTCGGCCTGCCGGAATATCTGGTCATGCGCCAGCCCTTCCCCGGCCCCGGCCTTGCCATCCGCGTCCTCGGCGAGATCACGCGCGAGAAGCTCGATACCCTGCGCGATGCCGACGCCATCTTCCGCGAGGAGCTGGCAAACGCAGGCCTCGCCTACAGCGTCAGCCAGTATTTCGCCGTGCTGACGAATATGCGCTCCGTCGGTGTCATGGGCGACAGCCGCACCTACGACTACACCCTCGCCCTCCGCGGCGTCACCACCACCGACTTCATGACCGCCGATTGGGCTCGTATCCCCTACGACGTCCTCGACCGCACCTCCGCCCGCATCGTCAATGAGGTCCCCCATATTAACCGCATCGTCTACGATATCACCAGTAAACCCCCAGCGACGATTGAGTGGGAATGAGAAAAAAGTGAACATGATAGGCTGCAAAGCCTTGAAAACACTCGCTTTTTGAAAATCTCATTTCCTGTTTGATAACAAAATGATAGCAGATACCAAAGCCATTTTGTTTGTTCTTATTTTGGCGAGCGAATGGTTTGCAGGTTTGCTGTCGCATCCAATCCTATATTGAGAGCGAAAAAGGCTCTGCTGACTTTCTGTAAAAGAAGGTCGGCAGAGCCTTTTTTATTTAGTCAAGAGTATTATCTCTTGCGCAAAACACTTGAAACGGTGGATTGTGAAATATCTAGCATTGCTGCAATGGTTTCTTGATTATTTTTTTGTTTGCAGAGATCTTTGATTTCTTCGTTTCTTTGAACTGTTGAGGTGATTTCAGGAAGTCGATGAATTGTTTCGGAAACAACCCCAGAAGCGGTTACGGTCTTTATTAAAGTTGTTCCATCATCTAATACAGCTCGTGCAATTTTATCCCCCGTTATTTGTTTGGCTTAAACGCAAGAGAAACAATATTTGCAGCGGTTTTGCCAACTCCCTGAAGGTCTACATTCTTGAATACGTTCATCAGATTAGTTGCCATGTATTATCTCTCCGAAATTATCAAAGTAATATTATAATATTACTTTGATAATTTGTCAAGGGCGTTTGAACATCATTTGTCCAAGTTTATTCCACCTGAATTAGCAACAATCATATCTCACGTTCTGATGAGATTATCTTGTGAACATTGTCGCTTTGTGCTATAATACAATCAGTCTAAATTTGGAACGGAGAATTGCGATGCCTATTTCCTACGATAAGCTCTGGAAGCTGTTGATCGATAAGAAAATGAACCGGACGGATTTGAAAGACGCCTCCGGTATCAGCTTCAATGTGCTTGCCAAGATGGGAAAAAACGAATTTGTCTCTATGGAAAGCCTGCATAAGATTTGCTTGACGCTCAAATGTGATGTAGGAGACATCATGGAGTTCGTTGATGGAAGAGATACAGAACAGTCATGATTTCAATCGAACTACGCAGGAGTGAAAAGAAAATGCAGCAACCGTTGACTTGTGTTGAAATATGCGCTGGCGCTGGTGGACAGGCTTTGGGGCTTGCAATGGCAGGTTTTGTCCATGTTGCGCTTGTCGAGTATGAAGAAGATTATTGCAAGGTATTAAAGCAGAACCGCCCGGAGTGGAACGTCATTTGCGCAGATGTTCACGATTTTGACGGACGCCCATACCACGGTGTCGATCTGCTGGCTGGCGGCGTTCCTTGCCCGCCTTTCTCCGTAGCAGGAAAGCAGCTCGGACAGGAAGACGAAAGAGATCTGTTCCCTGAAGCCATCCGCCTTATCAAAGAAATTCAACCGCGTGCTGTCATGCTTGAAAATGTCCGTGGCTTTCTTGATTCGGGTTTTGATGAATACCGCGACCACATTTTCACATCGATTCAAAAGCTCGGCTATGTAACCCATATCAAGCTCTTGAACGCCTCTGATTATGGTGTTCCGCAGCTACGTCCCAGAGTGGTTATCATCGGCATTCGGAAGGATCAGATTGGAGCATTTGCCTATCCTGATGAACGGCCAGACAGCGCCCCGACTGTTGGTGATACGCTCCGTGATTTGATGGCTCAGAATGGATGGGAAGGTGCAAAGCGGTGGGCATCTAACGCAAACCGGATCGCTCCGACCCTTGTAGGCGGCTCCAAGAAGCACGGTGGTCCTGACCTTGGTCCCACACGCGCCCGTAATGCATGGGCAGAACTTGGCGTGGATGGCCGAGGAATAGCAAACGAAGCACCGGCTCCCGGATTTGAGGGTATGCCCCGCTTGACAAGCCGAATGATGGCACGGATTCAAGGTTTCCCCGACACGTGGACGTTTGGAAATCGGAAAACCGTAGCCTGTAGGATGATTGGAAATGCATTCCCGCCCCCGGTTGCCCGGGCAGTTGGAGAAAAAATAAAGGAGTGTTTGGAGCATGGATGCATTGATAGCAAACGCGAGATTCCACTTTCACAAGCAGTTGTTTGAAACCAACACACTGACGTTGACCACAGCAGGCGTCGCATCCAATGCAGACACCAGCAGCCGCGGCTCAAAGGCGATTGCGCGGAGGATCGTTGACATTCTTGTAGAGGAACAGCATCATGCTGTCTCCACAGTCGACAAAATTTCCGGGCAGACTCTCGGAAAGCAATTTGAAACGCTGACAATGGAGTTCCTGCGTGAAACCTTTCCCTATTTGCAGAACCTCCGTCCCGGAAACTGGACCATTCTTCAGCTCGGCAATAACAACAAACTGAAAACAAGCGATTTTGCGCAGTACGAGCATCTTGCTTACTTAAATGCGCTTACGACACAGAACGCACAGTTGGCTGCTGCACTCGGGAATGATTACCTCGTTGCACCTGACGTTGTTGTTTATCGCGATCTCTATGAGGACAGCGAGATCAATGCCGCTCAGCCCATTGTTGATGACGAAATCAGCAAGATGGCTGACATTCGGAAGTCTAACGGCGGCAAGCCCATTTTTCATGCGAGTGTTTCTGCAAAGTACACGATGCGCAGCGACCGCGCACAGAACAGCCGCACAGAGGCATTGAACCTGATCCGTAACCGAAAGGGACATTTGCCGCACATCGTTGTTGTGACGGCTGAGCCTATGCCGAATCGTTTGGCATCCCTTGCGCTCGGCACTGGCGATATTGACTGCGTATATCACTTTGCACTCTATGAACTGATTCGAGCAGTTAAAGAGGCGGGTTCTGAGGATGCGGTAGAAACGCTGGAAACCTTGGTGCAGGGCAAGCGGCTGAAGGATATTTCCGATCTGCCGCTGGATCTGTCTGTCTGATAATTAATGAAGAAGAGGTGTTTGATATGAACCCATCTCCGCTACGCTACCCAGGCGGTAAATATAAGCTGTATCCATATGTTTCTCGATTAGTACAGGAAAACAATTGCGCTACTTATATTGAACCTTTTTGTGGTGGTGCAGCAATCGCGTTGGGTTTGCTATTTGACGGAATTGTAAAAAAAGTAATAATCAATGATTACGACTATACTATATATTGTTTTTGGGACAGTATTTTGCACAGAACTGATGAGTTTGTTCAGATGATTCAAAATACTGATGTGACACTTGAAAAATGGCACAAGCAAAAACTTATTAGAGAAAACATAGAAGATTATGACAGCCTTCAAATTGGCTTTTCGACATTTTTTCTCAATCGGACTAATAGATCAGGGATTATTGATAAATCTGGTCCCATTGGCGGTCTTCAACAGTTAGGCGATTATCCGATAGATTGCAGGTTTAATAAAATGCGGCTGATAGAACAAATTAGCAAAATCGCAGAACACAGAGATCACATCGAAATATATAATATGGAGGCTCTCGATTTCATTGAAGAAGTAGTCCTTAAAAAGAGGAAATCTTTTATCTTCTTTGATCCACCATATTATGGAAAGGGATCAGGACTATATACGAATTTTTACACACACGGAGATCATGTGAATTTGGCAAATACAATCCTTGAAAAATTGAAAAAACGATGTTGGATTGTAACATATGATAATGTCAATCAGATTAAAGCAATGTACGAAAAAACGTCAAGTATCGAATTTAGGTTACAATACACGCTTCAAAGTAAGCGATTAGGAAGCGAAGTAATGTTTTTTTCTAAAAATACCCGTCGGCCCACACAAGAAGATGATTTAATCAACATTTTGCACAGTGAGGATGTATAAATGGATGGTGCAATTAAAGAAATCAAGATAAACAGTATTATTAACTATTTTGAAAACCCTCGTCATGCAATCGGCGCTACGGAAGAAGATACGCTGAAGAAATTGTTTGAGGCTGTCGGAAATCAGTACATGTTAAATTTGGCTTCAGATATTCAGAAACATGGTTTGCTCGGCAGCCAGCAGGTTGTTGTGGTTTTTTCCGAAGAAATGAAAAAATATGTCGTGTATGAGGGAAACCGAAGGGTTGCTGCAATTAAAATGTTGCTGCACCCGGAAAAATTCACCTTCCTGGACAAGTCCACAATTGATAAGGCCAAAAAAATTGCACAGGAAGGCGAAACTCCGAACACGCTAAAATGCTATGTTACAGATGAGGCAGAAGCGATGTTCATAATGGAGAGGGTTCACTCCGGCGAGGATAAAGGCAGAGGCGTGAAGCAGTGGACTTCTCGTGAGAAAGAAATATTCAAGGTTCGACGAAGCCATGAACAGAAAAAGAACCTTTCATATCTGATCGATCTTTATGTAAAAAAATACTGTGATGGATTAGATATTACCACTATCCTTCCTTTTACTACTATTCAACGGCTTTTTAATAACGCTGGTGTACGCAAGCAGATAGGCTTAGATGTTGCAAATGAGCGTAGCTTTACGCCTGATAAAATGGAGATGGTTGTTGCGGCATCTAAATGGGCTTGTTCAGAGGCTGAAGAACAAGGCACAGCCGTCACACGTCTTTTTGATACATCCAAGGCAATTGAAGAACGGCTCTTGCCATGGATTCAGGAGTATATGCGGGTAAATGGCTTGGTGGCAGCAATTACAGAAACAGTTCCTAACCCTATGGTGGATAATCTGCTTGCTGAACCGTCCGAGCAGGAGAAGCCCGATGCAAAAGAAGATGTTTCCAATCAGCATCAGCCGAGCGAGGGTAGCAACAATGCACCGGATTTGAACAGTACTGGTCAGTCTATTTCTGACGATGTAACTGTTGGATCCTTATCAGACACAGAATTAGATTCTCCTGCTACCCCTGTTGGTTCGGGCAGTAACAAAAATCTCCCGTATTTCTTCCAGGGGTTGCAATATGGAGATTTGGATCCTAATGATCCTGATGCCCATGGCGTTGCAGCAGTATGCAGAGAGCTACAACTATTTTCAGATAAAAAACTCGTTGCAGCATACCCCATTGCAAGTACATTTTTGGTTCGCTCACTCATCGAGCAGACAATCATGTATTACTCTAAAAAACATGATATTCAAGGAACTAATAAAAAAATATGGAATGAAGTCAATAATATTAGCAAACTAAGCGGAGTTATAGGACGGTACAAACGTTGCCTTCCTAACTATATAACAGACTCTGCTATGCAACAGTATTTCACCAATTTGTTCGGAGACTATGAGAAAACAATCGATCCAATGAATTGGGTGGTACATCGTCCGGCCGAATTTCAGCTAGATCCGAATACTCTGATTGATTTGCCAAGGAAAGGTCTTCTTGCGCTAATAAACTATATGCTGTCAAGCAGCTAGTTGGAATTGTAACAGTGTGAAAAAATATCTGGGCAGGACATCAACAAGGACTATAGAAAGAGAGGACATCCTATGTTAGTGTTTAGCACACGGTTGCCCATTAGGGCAGAAGTCACACAGCAGGAATGCTTGGAGTTGTTCCTGGAATGGCTCAACGGCAGTCCTTACTACCCGACAGATGAGATTTGCTTTGATGTAAATTCCCACGATGATTATGACTACACCAAAGAGAATATTACATTCTCTGTTCGATATTTTAAGGACGAGTCTATTGAATTGTCAGCTTGTCGATTGGAAAACCGAGAAGCAAATGCCATCTGGGATAACGACTGTGTTTTCTTAAATGACCATGGCAAAAAAAGTCTGCTTATTCAGTTGAATTGTAATCGGACCGATTTTCGAACAGACTTGCCCCCTATCCATAAGCCTTACATTGTTAGAATGTTTGTGGAAAAGGGATATTGTGATTTGGACGGTCAGCTTCCTGTGACCGACGAACCGATAATTGCTGGTAAAGGCAACTACGAAGAATACCGAGATATTATATGCGGCAAGTTCTCTTATGAAATGCCGGTTGTGTATATAAGCAGAGACTACTGGGGGAAAACTGCAGTTAATCCCAAATACTTAGCGCATCAGTTAAGCGGTATTGCCCATGTATTTGTAGAAGAGAGCTATGATATTGCTATCCGGCTTCAAGAAGACACACACGGAAATAATGCTTACCTCGGTTATGTGGGAATCTACTTTCCGGGAACACAGTACTGCCAGAAACATGGTCTTGGATATTATGCTGATGATTTCCGTAAGATGTGTCAGGGAATCATAGATGATGTCTGGGATGCCCTTATGAATCGTTCTGATTCAACCCAGTACAGCTGGAACCAGATTCTTGCACTGCAAGCTCGGCAAAAAATGCTGAAAATGAAAGATGTTAGCGAGCAGAGCAAAGAAGAACTGGATACCTATATTGTTACATTCGATAAAGAAAAGGAAGAATTAGAAGCTAAGGTTGATGAGCTGAATCAGAGAGTGCTTTCTCTGCGAGCTGAACGTGACGGTCTGATGGCGGCAAGAGGAACTGCAAACAGAGACGGACTTTTCTATAATACTGGGTCAGAGGATGAATTGTACCCTGGGGAACGCAATGATTTGCTATACAGTGTTTTATCTCAGGTGTTGAATAATTACGAACAAGGTACACGTCCGCACAGTATTATCCGCTCTCTGCTCGACGCTAATCCCAGGGTAGGTACCTGCGAAAAAATAATAAAAGGCGTCAAGGCTATCTTTAGATCGGGCGAGAAAATGACTAAAACTACAAAGGGTCAGCTGAAAGATTTAGGGTTTACAATCGAAGAAGACGGACCGCATTACAAAATAGTTTTCAAAGATCCTCGGTATATGTTTACCGTTGCCAAAACCCCGGGTGATTATCGTGGTGCAAAGAATTTGACTACTATGATTTGCAAAACGCTTGATGTAGAGAAGAAACTCTGAAAGCAAAAAAGATGACTGTATGCAACTAAAAAGTTTCTATCATGTGTGATATGTAAAAAGTCATCTAATTGTCCAGATAGCTTGATTAAGACATCTTTGTATGTTATCAGGGTGTAGATTGTCCTCTATTTGTTGGCAACAGAATGGCAACACAAAATCAGATAGCCTCTGGTTTTTGGATAATAAAAAGAATAGGAATAACCCACGGAATATTTCATAAGCAAAATTGTTTATGTTATGCTTCAGAGAAGCGAGTGGGAATAATCCCCGAAAGGCTGAAAAGCCTTGAAAATGCTGGACTTTTTGGTTACGGAATTGCCCCGTGACAACAAAATAGCAACATTATTTTAATGATTGCGATAACAAAAAGCGCTATCTGATTTGAAGCCAAGTCAGATAGCGCTTTTTTTCTGTTGCTTTTTAATCGGCCTTCAGCCGGTCCTTGAACGCCTCCACCATTGCATCGCTAAGCTGCTGAGACGGGACTTTTACATAGCCGGAGGTTTCATCGTATTTCGGATAGTTATAACGCCACTTATCGTAGTCCTCCCGGTTGATTTCGCCGTTGCGATGCCTTTCGGCTTGTCGCCTGCAATTCACAGACAGTAAACCCTCTCGGCAGCTTGAGCAATTTTTATAAAGATTATTTCTCTAATCTCTGGAAATGCTTCATTTTGAGACAGCCCCGTTTTTTATTCATTTCGGTTGATCCCAATATCAAGATAGACGCTTACTGGGCTCCTGCCCAATCCTTCCATGCAGCGAGGTACGCAAAGCTGGGCCAGAAACCGTCCCGGCGGAGAAGCACTTGGGAAAGGCGCTCTTTTTCGGCGCAGTCGGGATGCCAGAGCAGGCCGTACAAGGTAATGCCATATTCCAGATCGTCTTCTTCCCTCTCCAGCATTTCCAGCGCCGCTGCAAGCGGCATTGTACCGCTCCAGACCCGCATGGCCTTTTCGTAAGCAGTATGATGCCCCACCGCCATATCCGGGCGATAGTACTTCAGAAGCGTCGGCGCTTTCTCTGTCCGGACAGCGCTCAGCGTGTGCCAGTAAAGAACCGCAATCCCCATTTCATCATCGCATAAAGGCATACAGCCCTCAAAAGCTTCCATTGCCTGTTCGTACCGCCCGGCGTAATACTGGGCAAGGCCGATCCGATAGAGGCAGTCCAGCTTTTCCGCACCCAAAGTCAGGCATTTTTCAAAGTCAGCGATGGCAGGGTCACTTTGCAGCGTCGTCAGGTACCGTCCCGCCCGAAGGCGGAGCAGGGACAGATTTTCCGGTTCCAAATTCAGCCCCTCCGTATAAGCTGCAACGGCCTCACGGTAGCGAAGCTGCCTGGAAAGAGCCTTCCCCAATGCACGGAATTTTTCAACGGAGTCTGGCAAGGACTTTGCCTGCCTGATTGCCTGGGAGTCGGGAATTCCGGCGGGAAGATTGAGAATCTGGTTTTCTATCCCGGCGTGCAGCGCATCAAACGGGTATTCCATCACAGCCCCCTTGTATACGGACGGTAACAGGCGGAGCAGACGATTTCACCGTTTTGAAGGTGGGCAAAGCTCTCGGCAAATCGTTCTCCGCACACGGAGCAGGTAACGGTCTTGAAGATCCGGGCCTCCTCCGGCACCGGCTCTGGGGCTTCCTTCACGTCAAACATCTCGTGGAAGTCCCCATCCATAAGCCACGCCAGCCGTTCGTCCTTGGTTTTCTCCGGTGTCGGGCGCAGAACAAGGCGGAAAGACTTTCCGTCCGAACGGCGGTAAAAGGAGAAGGCGTTTTTCCCCTGTAGATTGAAAATCAAGTTCCCTTTTCCCACGGTACAGGACAGCAGCGCCTGAATGGCATCCACACCGCAGGCGTCGGTCTCGGCAATGCACACGATCTTCTCGTCCTCGGATGGGCTATCACATCCGAACAGCTCCCACGCATACAGCACTGCCCGAAAGCCGACCGCAAGGCCTCCGCAGCCGTGGCCATGGAATGCTACACATTGCTGCCACAAAGATTCCAGTTCCTTTTGCATCGTATGACCTCCTATTTTTCCTGAATGGCAGCCTGTCGGTGCTCAAAATACAGGCTGATGAGATAGAATGACAGTGATAGCATCATAATGCACACGCCCGGCGAGAGGAGATACCCATAGGCCTGGCGAAGAAAGGCACCCCGCTTATAGGCAAAGTTGATCATGGTGCCCCAAGTGGGATGATAAAGATCCCCAAAGCCCAAAAAACTCAGGGTGGACTCCATCATAATGCAGCTGTTGACCCCCAGAAGAAACCGGGAGAGCAATACATCATACAGGTTCGGAAGGATGTGCCGGAGAATAATATGCCTCCGGCTGTATCCCTGGATCATGCAATTTTCAATAAAAGGCTGGGCATTCAGGTGAATGACCTTTGCCCGGACATTCCGGGCCGTCCCCACCCAGCTGAATGCAGCAATCAGAAGGATCAGGTTCCGGCTGGAGCTTCCCAGAAAAGTCGCCAGCACGATCATGGTCACCAGCTTCGGAAGCAGCACAAAAATATTGATAACGCCATTGGATAGGCCGCCCAAAAAGCCCTTTCCGGCAGCCAGCGTACCGATCACGCTTCCCAGAAGCAATGTCAGAATACTGCTGGATACACCCACCAGCAGCGTCTGCCGGGTCCCGCAGACCAGTTCCGTAAAGATGTCATAGCCCAACGCATTGGTGCCAAGTAGGTGTTCCGCAGACGGTATGAGCCATGGGCCAAACGTTTCCTTCTGCCCGTAAGCCGTAAACACAGTCGGAAATAATGCAGCGGTCAGAAAAAGGCTCAAAACCACGATGCCAAGGAGAAGCGGAATATGCTGTTTTCTCAAACCGGATCACCTCCAAAGCGTACCTTGGGGTCAATAAGAATGCAGATCATATCCGTCACGACAATGGAAACCGTCATAATCGCCGTCGTGACAAACAGGATGCCCTGCATCAGCGGATAATCCAGAGTATAGACGGCATCGGAGAGCAGACTTCCCATGCCGCCGATGGAAAACAGCTTCTCCACAACCAGAGAACCGCCGATACAGGTGCTGACGCTCATGCCTACCATGGTGATAAAGGGCTGGGCAATGTTCTTCAGAATATAGCCAAATTGAATCTTACTGTCGGACAAGCCTCGTTCCTTGGCATAGAGCACATATTTTTCCTCCGTCACCTGTCGGACGGTGTTCCGCATCAATAGGTACCGGGAGGGTGCGGCGGCGACGGTCAGTGTCAGCACCGGGAGAATCAGATGATGGATCCGGTCCCAGAAGTACCCGGCCGTTCCGGGAACAGCCCCGGCACTGTTGAGTCCTGTATAGGGAAACCACCGCTGCCGGAAGCAGAACAGGATCATCAGCACCAGAGCAATCAAAAATGTGGGCATCGTATTGACGATGATCTGGAATGTAGTCGAAATCTTCTCAAAGCTGCTGCCTTTTTTGTAGCCGCAGCGGAGCCCCCACAAAAGACCGATGACCGTGCTGAGCAGCACGGCAGGCAGGGTGATCTGTAAGGTGTAGCCCAGCCGCTGCCCAATCAGGGCTGAAACCGTGGCTTCCTTTTTGAAGGAATAGCCCAGTGTACCGTCTGCAAGGGAGCGCAGATAGTACCCGAACTGCACGAATACCGGCTTATCCAGATGGAGGGCCTGCCGGTAATAAGCTACCTGAGCAGGGGTCATATCCTCCTCGGAAAAGCCGGTCAGATAAGCAATGGGGTTCCCCGGCAGAAGCCGGGGCAGAAAGAAGTTCAGAACGATCACGATCAGGAAGCACACCAGTGCCAGAATCAGGTTTTTACGATACTTTTTCACCAGTGTGCCTCCTGCGTGCAAAAATTATTTCTTGGTGATGCTGAACCAGTTGTTGACGTTGTTCAGACCGAATACAGCATCCACGGTCACATTGTCCAGCTTAGAAGAATAGGCCAGCATCATATTGTCCCAATACAGGGCAATCAGCGGCATATGGGCCGCGTAGTAGTCCTGGAGCTTTGCTGCGCCGGTGTAATATTCCTCAATGGTCTTGGCGGCCTTCAGTTCGTCCAGAATGGAGGAAAAGGCTTCGTCGAACACCTGGCAGCCGCCCTGCACGGCGTGATTGCCGTCCACATAGATGGAGCCAAGGCCGTTGCCCATGCCCATGCCGGCGGCGGTATAGCCATAGATCGCCGCTTCCATGGTGATATTGTTCTCGGAGAACTTGTTGCTGGTTTTGGCATTGTAGGCATCCTTGTCCACGGCGTCCAGATTCACCTGAATTCCAAAGGCCTCCAGCTGGGTCTTGATCATTTCGGCGTAGCCCACATGGGTCTCCTTTGCGGCGTTGACCGTCAGCGTAAAGGCAGCAGCCGCACCGTCGGCGTTCACGTAGAAGCCGTCGGCATTCTTTTCGGTGTAACCCGCAGCCTTCATATACTCGTCCGCTTTTGCAGTATCGGTGGTCAGTTTCTCCGTGTCCGTATAGCCCACCGTGGTGGAGGGTACAAAGCCCCGGTTGGGGATCTCAGCATAGGCGCTGCCGAAATAGGTCTTGAATTCCTCGTAGTTCAGTGCATAGGAAACTGCCTGACGCAGGTTTTCGTCAGAGAACAGGCCCTTTGCGTTGTTAAAGGCCAGGACCGCAGGCGCATTGGCCGCAGCCACATTGACAAGCGAGACATTGGTATCGGTGGAGAGCACATCCTGATAGGTTCCTGCCACACCGGCGGAGTAGGCCCAGACCATGTCGATGTCGCCCTGCTGGAGCGCCAGGTACATGGTATCCTCGTTGCCGAAAAGCTGATAGACGATTTTCTCCACATTGGGCTTCTGGGGATAGTATTCATTGACTGCGAAGGTAATGGTCCCGGCTTCCTTGTTGAAGGATTCCAGCACATAGGGGCCGCAGGTGATGCGGCCTTCAGCCTCTGTGACGGTATCCTTGTCCTCATAAACGTGCTTGGGCATGATTCGGAAGGAGGTCATATTGCTCAGTTCCCGGACATTGGGAGAGGCCAGCGTCAGGGAGATGCTCATTTTGTCATCGGAGAGGCTGTAGCCGGTGTACTTGGCATCTGTGACCTTTCCGTCTTCCCCGGTCTGGGCCTCAAAATTGGCACTTCCGTTGGCCTGATCGTATTGGAGTGTGAAAAGAATGTCTTCCGCCGTTACAGGCGCTCCGTCGGACCAGGTCATGCCGTCCTGGATGGTGTAGGTCCAGGTAGCGGCATCCTCGGTAGCATAAGTTGCCAGAAGCGGATGATATTCGCCCTTGGTGTCCTGATAGACCAGAGGCAGCTCGGACACGCCGCTGGCAAGCATATCGAAGTTATACTCGCCGAACACAGCAGTTTCAATGGCAGCCGTTGTGCCAACGGTCAGCGTATCAATGGCATAGGTGGATGCCGGTTCCGTGGCCTCCGTGGTCGGAGTCTCGGTGCTTGGTTGGGTGGAGGGTGTCTGGGTGGGTTCTGCCGGGGTCTTGCCGCAGGCTGCCAGCGACAGCACCATCAGCACCGCCAGCAAAAGAGATCCTACTTTTTTCATTTCATGTTTTTCTCCTTCTGATTTGTGTGTTTCTTCTCAAATACATAGATTTGATCACAAAGTAAATTCACCAGTGCTTCATCGTGGCTGATGAGCAGGATGCTTCCGTGGTGTTCCTGCATCTGACGGCGTACCATTCCCAGCACATTGGCCTGGGTAGAAACATCCAGCATGGAGGTTGCCTCGTCCAGAATCAGCAGCTTTGGCCGGAACAGAAGGCACCGGGCGATGGCCACCCGCTGGGCTTCCCCACCGGAGATCTGATGCGGCAGATGGGCCAGGATCTGCGGCTCCAATCCGACTTTCACAAGCACGTCTTCCGTCAGCGCACGCTCCTTCCCCTTGGGAGCAAAGCCGTGATAGCGGATCAGTTCTTTGAAGCCGCTGCCGATTTTCTGGCGTGGATCCAGCGTCGCATAGGGCTGCTGATAGACCATCTGAATGGAAAGGCCCAGTTTCCTGTCATAGGGCGTATTCTTCGAAACAAGACATTGACCGTCCAGCAGAATCCGCCCTCCGTCCGGCGGGCAGATGCCGCAGAGGACTTTGGCCAGCGTGGATTTTCCGATCCCGCTTTTTCCGAATATGCCGCAGATCTGACCGTCTGGAATATCCAGCGTGACATTTTGCAAAACCTGTTTTCCGTCAAAAGCCTTATCGATCTGTTCCATGGAGATCATTCCTTGCAGCACCACCATTCTCTGTCTCCCTGCGTCCTCCGGGGCATTTCGGCACGGCATCGTCCGAAGGCTGCGGGACAGCGGCGGTAGAAGGGGCAAGTGCCCGTCTCCGGCCGCAAAATCGGCGTTTCCTGCATCCCGTTTTCCACCAAGGCACCCAGCAGGGCTTGGGTGTAGGGATGGCGCGGGGCAGCCAGCACCAGTGCGGAGCTGCCAGTCTCCAGCATTTTCCCGCCGCACAGGACAAGGATCCGGCCGCAGGTCGCTGCCACGGAAATGTCATGCGTGATAACGAGCTTTGCCGCATCCGGGAACAGGTCATTCAAAAGAGACAGCGTCTGCTGTTTGCTGTCCTGATCCAGACCGTTGGTAGGTTCGTCGGCGATCAACAGCTTCGCCTGAGAGCAAAGGGCCAGTGCAATGGTTACCCGCTGGGCCATGCCGCCGGACAGCTGGAAGGCATACCGGTCCAGGATGGCCTCCGGCTGGGTAAATCCCACCTGCGTCAGCTTTTCACGGGCAAACGCTTCTCTCAGAGGTGCCGCAATGCCCAGCTTTGCAATGCTGTCAAACATCTGGCGGCGGATGCTTCTGGACGGGTCAAGAAATTCGTGACCGTTCTGCGGGATATATACGATCTCCCGGCCCAGCATGGACCGCAGCTTTTTGCCCTTCGGCAAAGCCTTCCCGCAAAATAATACTTCACCGGAAACCAGCCGCACATTGCCGGGCAGCACCCCCATCACGGATTGGGCAATCAGCGTCTTGCCGGACCCAGTCTCGCCAATGAGAGCCAGGCTCTCCCCGCGAGAAATATGGAAAGAAACCCCGTGGACCAGTTCTTTTTCCGTGCGGTCCAGTTTTGCGGCGATCACGCCGCCGGCATACTGTAAAATAGGTGTTTCCAAGTGTTCCTCCGAACCGGTGTTGCTTTGCATTCCTGCCCTGCGCAAAGACGCAGCGCTTTCTTCCCCAAGAAACGCTGCGCCTTTGCTTTGGGTTTTGGCAGGAATGCGTGTATGAACCGATGAGCATACTATAACAGATGAGATTCCCGGGCGGAAGCCTCCCCGGGGGATGTTTTTTCCATTCACCAAGATAGAATCTGTGTTCGCACTTTTTTCTTCGTATGTTCTGTCAACGCCTTATGCTGATTGGGCCGAAAAGTATCGCAAAAAAGTCAAAGTGATACGCATTTTCGCACGGTCGGAAAAATCTGCTTTCCCAATGCCGTTATCGTTGCGGACCGGTTCCACGTGATCCGTCAGGCGTCCTGGGCGATGGAGCAGGTCCGGAAGAACGAGCAGAACAAGCTCTCCAGAGGGCTGCGCAGGTACTTCAAACGGTCAAAGCACCTTCTCCGGAAGCCGATGGAAGCTCTGAGCAGCGAGGAGCAGGAGCGTCTGGCGCTGATGGTTGAGATCGCCCCGAGGCTCGCCGACGCCTACCGGCTGAAGAACGAGTTCCTTGCCGTCATGCATTCGGAGTCCTCGACCGTCGGGAAGCAGCGGCTGCTCGACTGGCTCGCGGCCGTGAACGTTATGGATCTTCCGGAATTTCAGGCCTGCGTCACGGCGTACCGCAACTGGTTTCAGAAGATCCTGAACTCCATGGACGTCCCCTGGTCCAACGGCTTCATCGAGGGCTGCAACAACAAAACGAAGGTCCTCAAGCGCGTCTGCTTCGGGATGCGGAACTTCCGGAACTTCAGAAATCGGATCCTTTTCTGCAGCGGTGTACCGAAAAAACCGCGCCGGGGCTAAGCACCCCGACACGGTCTTGGATTAAGGTATTTTTGTTCCGCGTATTTCAGCAGGATATAAGGCTTCTTCCACCAGCCAACGGCGGTCCTCATCAAGCCAGATCCACCGCTTAAATTCTTCAGCGTAATAATCTGTGGCGATTCTTCCATCCGCTCAGAGAAAAAGCGGTCACGAGGGACGAAGCTCGCTGATTCCTGTGTAGAGCCGGAAAAAACGCATTTTATCGAATGGGAGCGCGTCGGACAGGGCAGACATCGTCCGGCGCGCTCCTGTTTAAAAATCGCCATTTTTCCAAAGTCAAGAGCCGAAGAAAATCCCCGAAAAACACTCCTATTGCGTGACAGAGCCGCAGAAAGGATAAGCCTATGAGAAGAGGGCTGACCCAGCAGGAAAAGACACCGAAATCTATTTTGACGAGAAAGACCCCACCATCTTCATCCGCACCCACAACACCGACCTCAAGAACAGGCTGACCGCCCCATACAGAGAGGAACGCCGCCGGGCAGCAAGCGAAGCAACGAAATAACGAATAAAAGGATTTTAGGGCTTCGTTGATTGTTGCGTTGGCAACCCCACCGCAATGGTAGTGCCCTTCTCCGAACTTTTCTCTACCCAAACGGAGCCGCCGTGGAGTTCGGCGATCTCCCACACCAGCGCGAGCCCCAACCCTGCGCCACCGTACTCGCGGCTGCGGGACTTGTCCACCCGGAAGAAGGGCTGGAAGATACTGCGCTGATGCTCCTCCGGGATGCCGCAGCCAGTATCCGACACGCGAAGCAGGAGCTTTTCCGGCTCCTGTGTGACAGAAACCCGTACCGAGCCGCCCGGCCGGTTGTACTTGACAGCATTCTCCGTCAGGTTGAAGATCAGCCGGTAGATCAGTGCGTCACTGCCGGTCATAATGCCGTCGCCCTCCGCCGTCAGTGTGACGCCGCGCTTATCTGAGAGCGGCGCGAGATCTGTGAAGATCTCCTCGATCATGGGGGCAAGCTGGATGCGCTCGTTCCGTGCCACCTGCTGCAAATTGCTCATCTCCAGCAGCGTCCTGGTCATCTGCGTCAGTCTCTCCGTTTGCTCCCGCAGAAGGGTGAGAAACTCTGCCGTCTGCGGCAGCATGGCGGGATGCTCTGCGGAAAACAGCTCCAGCTGCGCCTGCATCAGTGCCAGCGGTGTGCGCAGCTCGTGGGCAGCGTTGCCGGTGAACTGCCGCTGGGCGGCAAAGGCGGTGTTCAGCCGCTCCAGCATCTGGTTGAAGGAGTGGCTGAGCTGCTTAAACTCCGGAAGCACATCTTCATCGATCTTCATATCCGCCAGATTGTTCATCTGCACCATTTCCACCTGAGAAGCAAAGCTGCGCAGGGGCTTGAGGGCACGTCCACTGACAAAGTAGGCAAGAATGCCACTGAGCAGCGTTACCGCAGCCGTGATATACCAGTTGGTCGCGCGAAAGCGCCCCTGCGCCCCATCGACGACGATGGTCAGCTCATCGTCGGGCGCTACGAGCTGCGGGTCAAAGCTTGCTGTGCCTTCCTCATTCAGGATCACCGTGCCGCCGCCCTGTAAGCCGTCCACAATGGTGTCCATATAGTACACACCGGAGAAGCAGAGCAGCAGATTCATGGCCACGCAGGTGACGCCGATGAGCAGAACGGTCATCAGCGTGATGCGCCATTGTAAAGAGATCCGCTTCATGCTTCAGTGCCTCCCATCAGATAGCCTTCACCGATGCGGTTGCGGATGGGATCATAGCCCAGTGCAGCGCGAAGCTTTTTGCGCAGTGCGGAGATGTGGACCCGGATGGAGTTGCTGAAGCTGTCCACACTGTTGTCCCAAACATGATCCATCAGCTCCTCCTGACTCACCGGCCGACCCTGATGCACCATCAAGTATTCCAGAATTCCCGTCTCCTTGCGGGTCAATGTCATGGTTTGCCCCTTGACGGCGGCGGTGCGGGAGCGGGTATCAAAGGTCAAATCTCCGCAGACCAGCAGCACATCCTGCTGGGTAAACTGCCGCAGGGTCAGACTGCGGATGCGGGCCTCCAATTCAGCTAAGTGGAAGGGCTTTGCCAGATAGTCGTTGGCTCCCGCATCCAGCCCCGCCACCTTGTCCTCCACCTCGCTGCGGGCGGAGAGGATCAGCACCCGCGTCTCACGGTCGGTCTGCCGCAGGGTCCGCAGCACCGTCATACCGTCCTTCCTCGGCAGGTTCAGGTCGAGGAGCACCAGATCATAGCGCTCCACGCCCAGCAACTCCAGGGCCTTCTCCCCATCGTAACAGTAGTCCACGCTGTAGGCCAGCCGCCGCAGGCTGCGGACGATGGTCTCGCACAGGGCGCGTTCATCTTCAATGACCAAAAGGTGCATAAGAGCCCTCCTTTTCATTTTCATGTTGTTCTTAATTATAGCAAAAACAGATAAGGTTTGCGTTAAATTTTCGTTCTTAACAGAGAATTTAACTCTCCTGCGCTATGATAGCGACAGAAAAACGGAAAGGGTGATGAAAATGAGCCATGCAAAAAAGACGACGGTACAGGTTACCCTGCTGGCTGCTGCAATTGCCATGCTGTGCTTCGGTGCCTGGCGTGGCGAGGCGGCGACAGTGCTAAGCAAGGCCATTAAACTGTGTCTGGAGTGTGTTGGCATTGGGTAAAAAGAAGTTTACGGGCGTATCACAGTTTCTGGCGCGCTTCCGGGGCTGGATCCAGGCAGGCGCGGCCTTATTGACCAATCTACATCTGCCGAATTTTCTTAAGGGCGGACTGTACCAGGGCGCGGGGAAGACCGTCTGTGTGCCGGGGCTCAACTGCTATTCCTGTCCGGCAGCCTCCGGCGCCTGTCCCATCGGGGCCTTTCAGGCGGTGGTAGGCTCGTCGAAATTCAGCTTTTCCTATTATATCACAGGAATTCTGATTTTGCTGGGCGTATTGCTGGGACGCTTTATCTGCGGTTTTTTGTGTCCCTTTGGCTGGTTTCAGGAGCTGCTGCACAAGGTTCCGTCAAAAAAGCTGTCCACGAGGAAGCTCAAGCCCCTGCGATACCTGAAATATGCTATTTTGCTGGTGATGGTATTCCTGCTCCCGGCGTTCCTTGTAAACGATGTGGGCATGGGGGATCCCTTCTTCTGCAAGTATCTCTGCCCGCAGGGCGTGCTGGAGGGGGCAATTCCGCTGTCTCTTGCCAATTCCGGCATCCGTGCAGCGCTGGGCAGCCTGTTCACGTGGAAGCTCGGCATTTTGCTGGTGGTGATCGTGCTCAGCGTGCTGTTTTATCGGCCCTTCTGCAAGTGGATCTGCCCGCTGGGCGCGTTCTATGCGCTGCTGAATAAGGTCTCCCTGGTTCAGATGAAGGTGGATCAGAGCAAGTGTATTTCCTGCGGGAAATGCGCAAGAGCCTGCAAAATGGACGTGGACGTAACGAAATCCCCGAACCATACCGAGTGCATCCGCTGCGGGATGTGTGTCCGAGCCTGTCCGACCAATGCCGTGCGCTTCCGCTGCGGCTTTGGCACGGGAAAGCAGGGTACCGTTCTCCCGGAGAAAACAAATAAGCAAATGAATGATATTGTAAAGGAGAAAAAATCATGAAAACGACCAAAATTCTGACCGCACTGCTCCTCGTTGCGCTGGTGCTCAGCCTTGCTGCCTGCAGCAAGCCGCAAGCGAACGGAGGCAACATGGCAACTGAAGACAACGCGGCTAACGCGATCGATGACCTTCTGGCAAAAGAGGCGTCCACCGCTGAGGAAGCGACGGCGCTGCACACCCAGCTGATGGATGCCGAAACTGCGATCCTGAATGAGAACAGTGCGCTTTGGGAAAAGGTTTTCCTTTCCGCTGACAAGGGCTCTGCGATGATCGAGGACGGCAGCAACTACGGCGACTTCCTGCTCAAAACGATCGAAAGCGCAAAGGATGAGTTCACCGAGGACGAGCTGAAGCTGCTGCAGAAGGACGGCGAAACGATCCGCAGCATTGAAGTCAAGGTCGCCGCTCTGCAGGAGAAGTTCCCTGGCTGCGGTCAGATGCCCTCCGGCGACGGCACGAGCGTGCCTGCGGGCGACAACATGATGACGCCTCCCGATGACGGCAGCCAGCAGAAGTTCCCCGCCTTTGAGGGAAAGGATCTGGACGGGAACGAGGTCAAGAGCGATACGCTGTTCTCCGGCAATGCCGTCACCGTAGTGAATTTCTGGTTCACCACCTGCAATCCCTGTGTGGGTGAGCTTGCCGAACTGGACGCACTGAACAAGGAGCTTGCGGAGAAGGGCGGCGCACTCATCGGTGTCAACACCTTCACATTGGATGGCGACGAGGCGGCAATTTCCGAAGCAAAAGACGTATTGGCCAAGAAGGGCGCGACCTATCAGAATGTGTATTTCGCTTCCGATGGCGAGGCCGGCAAGTTCACAACGAACATCTTCGCTTACCCCACCACCTATGTGGTTGACCGCAACGGCAATATCGTGGGCGAGCCCATCGTGGGCGCCATCACAGAAAAGAACCAGGCGGAAGCGCTGCAAAAGCTCATCGATCAGGCGCTTGCCGCCGATAAGGGCTGAGAGCGGGATCTCGAACAGGAGGTCTCAATGGGCAAGACGTCGTGTAAGCCGGCAGTCGTTCTGTTTCCCGCCGCACTGACGCTGGCCGGCGGCGTCGGCGGCTGGCTGTACTACCGCTATGTAGGCTGCGCTGCGGGCGCCTGCGCCATTACGTCCAACCCGTAGCTCGCCATCGGCTTCGGTGTCGCCTTCGGGCTGCTGCTCGGGATGCTCCTGCGGCCGTACGGCGGAGGGATGCCGGACCGCTGAAGGCGCGGAGCAAACCGATTCCTCTCGAAAGGAGGAAACACCATGATTCGGAGAGGATTGCCGCTTCTGCTTGCTGCGGCGTTGGTGCTGAGCGGCTGCACAGCCAATCAAAAGCCTATGCCGCAGGGAAAGGAAGCACAGGATATGGAAACAGCCGGACAGTCCTCAGATACGTCCGGTGAGGAGAGCATGTATATGGATACCACGGAACATGTCATATATCTGGCGGGCGGCTGCTTCTGGGGCATGGAACAGCTGATGCAGTCTATTCCCGGCGTCATCGACGCCCAGAGCGGCTATGCCAACGGCACCTGCGAGGCGGACGCGGACTATCGGACCGTCTGCAAGGGCGGCACGGGATTCCGTGAAACCGTGCGGGTGGAGTACGACCCCGAACAGGTGAGCCTTGACGCGCTGCTGCTGGCGTATTTCTACGTCATCGACCCCACGGTGGAGAACCGGCAGGGGAATGACGTCGGAAGCCAGTACCAGACCGGCGTCTACTATACCAACGACAGGGCAAGGGAGACCGTAGAGCGCATCGCGGAGATTGAGCGGGGGCGCAGCAAGAAATTCTTCGTGGAGATCGGGCCGCTGAAAAACTACTACCCCGCCGAGGAATACCATCAGGATTATCTGGAAAAGAATCCGAACGGCTATTGCCACATCCCGCGGGCGGAGATGGAACTGTTCTCCAAGCTTCGCATCGATCCGGGCGACTACCAAAAGCCCGCAGCAGAGTCCATTCGGGACAAACTGACGGTGGAGCAGTACCGCGTCACCCAGGAGAACGGCACGGAACGTCCATTCAGCAATGCGTTCTGGGATCAGTTCGAGAAGGGCATCTATGTGGATATCGTCACCGGCGAACCGCTCTTTTCCTCCACGGATAAGTTTGAGAGCGGCTGCGGCTGGCCGGCTTTCACAAAGCCCATTGAAGAGCCTGCCGTGGTGGAGCTTGAGGACAGCAGCTTCGGCATGCGCCGCACAGAGGTGCGCAGCCGCGCCGGAGACTCCCACCTCGGGCATGTGTTCACCGGCGATCCGGAATCCCCCAACGGCGTGCGCTACTGCATCAACAGCGCGTCTCTCCGCTTCGTCCCCTATGCGAAGATGGAGGCCGAGGGCTACGGATATCTCCTGTACCTGTTTGAGGAATGAATTCACAAAATACAATGATATAAGAAGCAGCGTCCCAATCATTATGATCCGGGACGCTGTCGTTTATGCTCATGTCGGTTTATTCAAACAGGACATTCAGCTTGCTGTTCAGAATCAGATCGGCATAGGCAAGCGGGTTCTTGTAGATCAGATCGTTCCGCTCTGACCGCTGGAAGCGGTTGACGGCAACTTCGTTTTCAACGGCTGTGCAGTCATATGTTGAATTGACAGGATATAAGTTTGCTCATGGTCATACCTCGTTTGAATAATTTCGCCAGCAAAAGAAAACGGCGCTATCTGATCGGAAGTCCAGTCAGATAGCGCTTTTTATGGCGTTCCTTCTAATTCCGCTGAGATATACTTACCGTTTTTACATTTTACACATATCCGCAGAGATCGAATGCAGCGAGCTTTTAGGGCGGTTCTCTTTCAACCGTTTTCCTTCTGCTCCGCTCCCCGCCAATACTGCGCGCCCCAATGTACAAAGTCCCACTGCTCCTCGTAGGCATTGCACTCGTAGTCAATGTAATAAAGCACTCCGGCGCGCGGGACGAAGTTGGTGGGATAGTAGTCGATATTCAGTCCGGCCGGGTACAGCAGGCGGCACATGGCGTGCACCTGCGCAAGCCAGCCGGGCTCCGGCCGTCCCGCTTTGAGGAGCTCCGCGACCGTCGGTCCGGCGATGTACTCCTTCAGGATGCGCTCCTGCGGGATATCCGCCGCCAGCAGCCGCGGCATCGGGATGCCGAGCTTCCGCAGCGTTTCATAGTCGCGGAGCTCCGATTGCAGCTTGTCGCCGAAGGTGTAGTATTCGCAGGGCTCGTGGTGGATCTGCTTCAGGACGTACTGCGAGGCCCCATCCGTCACAAGATAGGAATATCCGCCCTTTCCCTTTCCCAGGAGCCGGAGCACGGCATATTCCGCGCCGTTTACGGTCCATGCGTCAGGCATGGCAGCGGAGCATGTCCGGCGTGATCGGCACGCCGTTGAGCGCCGTCCACAGGGCTCCGCAGGTCCCGCAGTCCCGTCCGCAGCGGCCGGTCCATTCGTCCATACGGCATTCTCCTGATTCATACAGCTTCCCCGTTCGGGTGGTCCCGGCTTTCCCCGTACTTTTCCTCCAGTTCCCGCGTATGCGCGCGGAGTAGCTCCAGCGCCCGCGTCTGAATGCACGAAAGCACCGTTTGGTCCGTATCTGCAAACTCTCGTCCGATCCTTGCGGAGGCGACCGCGTGACTGTCGTCCGGTTTGCTCTCGTCCGCTTCCGACAGGAACTTTTGCAGCAGCCCCGGGTCGCCGGAGAAATGCAGCTCCACCAGCTTGGCCCGGTATTCCAGCTCCGCCGGGGTGATCTGAGGGAATCGTTTTCTGTCCACGGTATGCTGCGCCTCATGCTTCAGGAGAGAGACCCGGAACCGCTCGCTTTCCAGATCATACGCCTGCTCGATGCAGTTGATCGTGCCGTCGGGCGAGGCCCAGCCGCCCGTGCCGTACCGGCCGAAGGTCAGATAATCCACCCAGCTCCGGAACACGAAGCCCTTGAGAAGATTGACGGTATATTCCGCCGATCCGTCCGGCAGCTCCACCTGATAGACGGCCGGGACCGTTTCGCGCCAGACATAGGGGCCGTAATAGCCCTGCGTTTTCCCGAAAAGCGCATGATAGCCCTCCGCTTCAAACGCCGCCTGCAGCCGCTCCGTCAGCCGTGCCTCGTCTGCATCCGGCAAATCCAGGCGCTTTTTCAGCCGCGCCAGCAGTTTGTCCGCGGCCTCCGCCTCCGGCAGGCCGCAGTAAAAGGTATCCCGGAAGTAGATCTGATACAGGCGCAGGATATCGTTGAGCGGGGCCGGTATCCCGTAGGTGCGGTATTCGCAATTCTCAAAAATCGCAAGGTAGGCCGGTAGAACATCCCGGAATTCCTCGTGCGCGCGCATATGGGCAATGGCGCCCCTGACGTCTCCGCGCAGGAAATACTGGCTGATATGCATTGCTGTTCTCCTTTCCCGATTTGGACCCGATCCGGCCGGACGCTGCCCCGGCAGACCAGAACGGTCCACAGCACGAAGGCCGCGAAAAAGCCCAGCGCGCTCCAAAGAAGCCTTTTGTTTTGTTTTTCCATGTAGATCTTTCCTTTGCAGCAATGATTTTTGGCATCCGCCGGGAACCATTCTGCACGATCCCGGCGAAAAAGGAAAGAATCTGTCTGTCACATGGGCGACACGGATCGTGTCATGGCCGCTTTCGGAGCAGCAGGGCCTTCCCTGCCAGCAGGCGCAGGCGCGTCTTCGCCCCGCACATCGGGCACAGGACCCACCGTTCACCGGGCTGTTCCATCGTCTCCCCCACTTTCCGGCGTTTTGCCATGAACCATGCGAAAAAAGAGTCCCACATGCTTCCGGAGCCGCTTCAGGCACTCCGCCTCGCGCTCCGGCTGGCGGTCACAGACGCCGAGGAGCGTCACGACCGGCGCGACATACAGCATCGCCAGCGTGTCCGGGTCCTCCGGACAAATTTCTCCGGCCGCGATCAGGGCGCGAAAAATTCCGGCATGATAGTCCAGCACGCGCCCGACATAGCGCCGGGAGTACAGCGCCGCCAGCTCCGGCGAACGGAACTGCTCGATGGTCATCATGCGGCGGAAGCGGCTGATGGTCTCGTTGTGCAGGGAGTAAGAGAAGATCTGCCGCACCTTCTCAAACAGGGCGTCCTCCGTGATCTCCGTAAAAACAGGAATGTCCTGCCCCACATCCTGCACATGGATGTCGATCCGGTCGGTGTCCGCCTCATACTGCGCCGCCGTCGCCTCAACGATCGCGTCGAAAATGGCCTGCTTGCCCGGAAAGTGATTGTAGAGCGAAGGAGCCTTGATGCCGACCGCCTGCGCGATCTCGCCCACGCTGACGGAATCATAGCCCTTCGCCGCAAACAGCTCCAGCGCCTTGTCCAGAATTTTCTGCCGGGTATCCTCCTGCTTCATGGGTCCGCCTCACTAACTAACGTTCGTTAGCTATATTATAATCCGCTTTTTGCCCTTTTCAAGAGGTTTTTTCGGCCGTCAGGCTTTTTTCCGCCCCGATGCGCGCGATGAACCGGTCGATGTGCTGCCGCAGCAGGTCCGTGACGGTCTCCTTCTGCGCCGCGCCGTCATAGACGCTGTAGAGCAGGAACATCGGCCCGTAAAACTCCAGTGCCAGCTGCATCGCTGCCTCATCCGAATCTGCCAGCCTGCGGAAGATCGCCGCCATATACTGCAGCGGCCCGCCCGCCAGATAGTCCTGATACAGCTGCGCGAGCTTCGGCTCGCGGTATTGCTCCAGCGTCAGCATCCGGCGGAAATTCGCGGCAAACGGCTCCTTCGTCCAGTGGTCGAACTGCGCCTCGCTGTAGGCGCGGATCTTGCCGACCGGCGTATGGAGATAGGCCTCCGCAAAGCCGTCCGGCTCTGTCTCCGGCATCTCATATTCCGCTGCGCGGGCATAGTCCATTTCGTTCATTCGCTCCACGATCCGGTCCAGAATTTCCTGCTTGCTGCGATAGTGCTTATACAAAGCGCCCTTTGTGATGCCGAGCTGCTTTGCGATGTCGCTCATGGAGGTCCCCAGATATCCACTCTGCGCGAACAGCTCCAGTGAGACCTCCAGAATGCGCTCTTTGGTATTGCCTGCCATGTACGCTCCCCTTTCATAACCGTTCGGTCACATTTATATTATAGTAACCAATCGGTCACTTGTCAAGCACAATTTTGCGAAGGCTTGCCGCGCGGCTGCATTTTCCCTGCCCGAAATTTGCTTTTTGGGCCGAAAAGGTGTATAATAAGAAACCAACTGTTGGAAAGGAGGCGGTCGTATGGGCCCCATTGCCGTATTTGATTCCGGTGTCGGCGGACTGAGCGTCCTGCGGGAGCTGGTCGCGCAGATGCCGAGCGAGCATTTTCTCTACTTCGGCGACTCGGCCAACGCGCCCTATGGCACGCGCCCGACCGCAGAAATTCGTTCTCTGACGCTTGCCCATGCCGAGCGCCTGTTTGACCGGGGCGCAAAGGCCCTTGTCGTGGCCTGCAACACGGCGACATCCGCCGCCATCGGTGCGCTGCGCGCCCGCTGGCCGGATCGGGTCATCATCGGCATCGAGCCTGCGCTCAAGCTGGCCGTTTCGCGCCATCCCGGCGGCTGCATCGGCGTGCTGGCCACGGAGGCCACGCTCCGCGAGGAGAAATTTGCTGCCCTGCTGCAGCGCTGCGCCGAGAACTGCCATATTTTGAAATGCCCCTGTCCGGAGCTGGTGGAGTTCGTCGAGCGCGGTGAGCTGACCGGTCCCGCACTGGAGCGCTGCCTTGCTGCACGGCTTGCCCCGGTGCTTGCCGCCGGGCCGGACGCCCTTGTGCTGGGCTGCACCCACTTTCCCTTCGCCGCCGGAGCCATCCGCCGTGTGGTGGGGCCGGACGTCGAGCTGCTGGACGGAAGCGCGGGCACGGCGCGCGAGACAAAGCGCCGCCTGCTGGACGCGGGGCTGCTGGTGCAGCAGGGCGAGGGCAGCGTGACGATTGAAAACAGCCTGGATTCTCCCGCCATTCTGGCGCTGTCGCGGCAGCTGCTGCACGCGCCGATCTTCCCCGGGCGGGAAAGTTTCGACAAATAGCGACTTGTTCTCCAACTTTTCGTCCGGTGTTTTTCCGCCTGTTGTCGAATATTGGAAGGAAAAGCGAAGTTTTCGACTGATTTCTTCCTTTCGTTGTCGGAATATGCAGAAATTTCACCGTAGCGCGCAGGCCGGTTCTGTGGTTCAATAGGAACCGGAGGTGGTCCCATGAAACACAGAACGCTGATCGGCCGCGCCGGGGTGCGCTGCGCGGACGGACGCCGCGCCCGGCTGGACTATTATCTGCTGCGCTCGGGCGGGCGCTTCGGGCTGGAGGTCCGCATGCGCCGCGGGCAGGAGCGATGCCGTGCCTGCCTGCCGGAGCTCTCGCCCACGCCGCGCGAGGCGCTGCAGCTCGGCCGCACGCTGCACCGCGGGACGGTCACGCCCTGTGCCGTGCGGGACGTGCTGGAGGAGCTTCTGTCCCGCTGACGCAAAAAAGCAATGGACAAATTTGACAGGATTTGATAAACTAAAAGAAACGAAACAAAAGGGGAAAATTGCCATGAAATGTCCCTATTGCAGCTATCCCGAGAGCAAGGTCGTCGATTCGCGCCACTCGGACGACGGCCTGAGCATCCGCCGCCGCCGTGAATGCCTGCAGTGCCAGCGGCGCTTCACGACCTATGAGACCGTCGAGAGCCTGCCCATCGTGGTGGTGAAGAAGGACGGCAGCCGCCAGTCCTTTGACCGCAACAAGATCCTCAACGGCATGCTCCGCGCGTGCGAAAAGCGCCCGGTCAGTCTGGCCGCGCTGGAGACGGCCGCGCTGGACATTGAGCAGATCCTGCAGAACTCCCTCGAGCGCGAGGTCAGCACCGGCCAGATCGGCGAGCTGGTCATGGAGCGGCTCAAGCCGCTCGACGAGGTCGCCTATGTCCGCTTTGCCTCGGTCTACCGCCAGTTCAAGGATATCAACAGCTTCATGCGCGAGCTGAACAAAATTCTCGAGGAAAAGTGAGGCGCAGAACTTGCTGCCTTATCTGGAAACATATGGAAATTCCGGACGAAGCCGCGGGAAAAGTTGCATTTTCTGCAAAAAAACGTTGACAAAACGCGTTCTCTGCGCTATGATTACGGTAATTAAAGAAAATCCGGCGGTTTGTCCTTTGACGCGCCTCTCCTGCGCATTCGCGCCGCCGTTCGCATTCTGAAGGGGGAATTCCAGATGAAGCAGTATCAGAAGCCCGAGGTTCTTTGGGAGAACTTTGCACTCGCTGAGCATATTGCACAATGTGATTATACACTTGGTCTTAATGATCCCACAAGCTGTGTTGTAGAGAAAGATAACTTCGACGATGACTACGGTAACTTTGAGGGGATTTTTCTCTCCAAGGAAGCATGTTCTCGTGTTTTAGATGATTTTACTCGTTATTGCTATACCAATGGTGCTGCTGGTATGCCGAGGCTCTTCCAGTCTTAACCCCCTGTGGAATCGATCTCTTTCTCCATCGCAGGCTGTGAAATCCGCCTGCTGATGCCGTTCCGGCCGGAGGTCACGCGCGGCTTCCAGCCCTTCCTCTGTGCGCCCGGCGAAGCACCCCTGACTGTCTCGCTGCTGCCTGTGCAGGCTCTGCCCGAGGTCCGCGGCCGCGAGCTTCTGCGAAATTATGCCTTTGCCGTCTTCCGAACGGAGGACGGCTTTTTTCGCGTCTTCCACGACCGGCGCGAGGGCGACCGGCCCTATGCTGTCGGCCATCTGGAGCAGGACGGGCGCGAGATCATCGAATATCTGGAGGCCGACCGGGGCTTTTTCTCCGAGACGGCCAACTGCTTCTCCCACATTGCCCTCGAGGCCCTGCTGCTGCAGCGGGACGCCATGATCCTGCACGCCTCGTTCGTCTCCACGCGCTACGGCGGGCTGCTGTTCTCCGGCGTATCCGGCATCGGCAAGTCCACGCAGGCGGACCTCTGGCAGCGCTATGAGGGCGCGGA
>ERZ827524.666-NODE-666-length-41819-cov-7.115770_pt1 | contig 41819 bp, 70 predicted proteins | sample MGYA00519702_ERZ827524 | MGnify/ENA primary metagenome ERZ827524 (study PRJEB31778, sample SAMEA3449341) | human gut metagenome | biome: human gut; feature: human-associated habitat; material: faeces | place: United Kingdom | collected 2010/2012 ...
TCTACTGATATCGTTTATAAAAAGAAAAAGCGTCTAGCTAAATCAGGAAAAGACATACCGCCGTATGTAACGGCCTTTACCCCTTATTGTAACGGCCTTTACCTCGGCGTGTAACGGTCTTTACCTCGGCGTGTAACGGTCTTTACCTCGGCATGTAAATGGAGTTACCGTGTGGAGTGAACAAAGTTACCATTTGGGGTATCCCGCTATCACTTTATCACACTTTATTCATAACCCGTCTTCAACTATTGATTTGTATTATTTCTAAAAAGCCTCATTACCGTACTATATAATAGTAGCGGTAATGAGGCTTTTTAGAAAAGGAATAGTGTATTCGCTTACTTTACTTCCCAAATATCATTCGTCATCAACAGTTCCTTGAAGTTGTGATACTTCTTCTTTGCTGATACTTCTTCAATCTGTTCCATTACAGCATCGTCATAAGTCGGAGCTTCCACATCGCGGATTACACCGAGAGCAACCGGGAAGTCAGGACCTTCCATCAGAGCCAATTTCAGTTGCAATGTATTATCCATGCAGTGTGCATCATGAATGAGGATATCCTTTTCTGTGATACCGTTCTCGCCCAACTTTACAACTTTCAGTCCGAAACCTTCCTGCATCAATCCAAACTCTTTGTTCTCACCGAAAAGCATTGGCTTACCGTGTTCCAGGTAGATAGCATTCTTGGCACGTCCGTCTTTGTTGTATATAGAGTCGTAGGTTCCGTCATTGAAGATAACGCAGTGTTGCAAAATCTCACACACAGCGGCTCCTTTATGGTTAGCAGCAGCCTTCAGAACTTCTCCTGTGCCGGGACCATCTGTGGCTACACAGCGTGCAAAGAAACGTCCACGGGCACCGAAGCAGAGTTCAGCTGGGTGGAACGGATCTTCTACCGTACCATAAGGAGAGGATTTGCTGACGAAGCCACGGGGAGACGTCGGGGAATATTGTCCTTTTGTCAGACCGTAGATGCGGTTGTTCAGCAACAGAATGTTGATATCTATATTACGACGGATAGCATGGATAAAGTGGTTACCACCGATAGCCAGACCGTCACCATCACCTGAAACCTGCCAAACGCTCAGGTTAGGATTGGTTACTTTACATCCGGTAGAGATGGCGGCAGCACGTCCGTGGATAGTCTGCATCGCATACGTATTCATATAATAAGGCAGACGGCTGGAGCAACCGATACCCGAGATAACGGCAGTTTCCCAAGGCTTAACACCGATTTCTGCCAACGCTTTGTGCAGTGAATTCAAGAAGAAGTGGTCACCGCAACCCGGACACCAACGAGGTTGTCCTTTTTTGAAATCTTTAGCTGTATATTCGCTCATGTCTTTCGATACTTTACGGGGTTATTATTTATTTAAAATCTCGGTGAAGGCAGCCACTAATTCGCTTACTACGAACGGCTGTCCCTTGACTTCATTGAATTGATACGGAGTGAAATTATCCACCTTCATGCGGAGATAACCGGCAAATTGTCCCAGATTCTGTTCGGCAACTACCACTTTCTTGTATTTCTTCAATACTTCAGCCGTATTTTTAGGCAGAGGATTGATATAAGAGAAGTGAGCTAAGGCTACTTTTTGTCCGGCTTTGTTCATCTCTTCCATAGCAGAATACAAGTGTCCGTAAGTACCGCCAAAACCTACAATCAGCAGGTCTGCATCATCTGCACAGCCTTGTACTTCTACATCGGGTACAGCAATCTTTGCAACTTTTTCTGCACGCAGGTGGCACATTAGATTGTGGTTTTCAGGATCGGTAGAGATCGCACCAGTGTTGCTGTCTTTTTCCAGACCACCGAGGATATGAGTATAGCCTTCTTGTCCCGGAACGGCCCAGTAACGTACTTGGTTCTCAGGATTGCGTTTATAAGGAGTATAGTTATCCTTCATTTCAGGAGTAACATACTGAGGTTTGATTTCAGGATATGTATCCAGGTTCGGCAGCTTCCATGAACCGGAACCGTTGGCTACGAAACCGTCTGTTAACAGAACTACCGGAGTCATGTGTTCCAAAGCCATTTTACAAGCTGCATAGGCTGCATCGAAGCAGTTTGTCGGTGAGGTTGCAGCAATAACCGGCATTGGACTCTCACCGTTACGACCAAACAAAGCCTGTAACAAGTCCGTTTGTTCCGATTTAGTCGGCAAACCTGTGGAAGGACCACCGCGTTGTACGTCCAGAACAACCAAGGGAAGTTCTGTAATCACTGCAAGGTTCATAGCCTCTGATTTCAGGCAGACACCCGGACCGGAAGTGGTAGTTACAGCCAATGCACCAGCAAAAGAAGCACCGATAGCCGTAGCACAGCCGGAAATCTCATCTTCACATTGAACGGTAATGACACCTAAGGATTTATGTTTGGAGAGTTCATGTAATACGTCCGTAGCCGGAGTGATGGGATAAGAACCCAGGAATAACTTCAGACCTGCTTTTTCAGCAGCAGCAATGAAACCGTAGGCTGTAGCTTTGTTGCCCATGATATCCATATATATTCCGGGCGTCTTTATCTTACTTTCTATCTTATAAGTATGTGCTACGGAAGCGTGTGTATTGTGACCATAGTCGTAACCGGCGTGAATTACCTTGATGTTGGCTTCTGCTATTTCCGGCTTTTTTGCAAACTTCTCTCTAAGGAAATCTTCTGCAATCTTCAGGTCGCGATTGAACAACCAGCATACCAGGCCGAGAGCGAACATGTTGCGGCATTTCAGCATTGCTTTGTTGTCCATACCTGTTTCTGCCAGACAGTCTTTCACCATTTGAGAAATAGGAGCGGCAATAACATCTTGCTTGATACCCATTTCTTCGATAGGATTGTCAGTCTTGAAAGCGGCTTTCTGTAAATCGGAAGCCTGGAAACAGTCTGTGTCGATAATGATGCAAGCAGTAGACTTAGCAAACTTATACTGTGTTTTCAATGCGGCAGCGTTCATAGCTACCAATACATCGCATTTATCACCCGGGGTGAATACTTTGCTGGCGCCGATGTGTACCTGGAAACCTGATACGCCGGTCAGAGAGCCTTGCGGGGCGCGGATATCTGCGGGATAGTCGGGGAAAGTACTGATGTCATTTCCCACCGTAGCCGATACTGTTGAAAAGATGTTGCCAGCGAGCTGCATACCATCGCCGGAGTCTCCGGAAAAGCGGACTACCACTTGATCCAGTTCTTTTACCATCATGTCGTTTGCCATAATTTCGTATTACTATGATTAATTTATAGGATCACTTAAAATCTGTTCTCATGTTGGTTGGGGTACTTACAAAAAGTACTACGCTTTTTATAGGCACGTTTGCAAATGTCGGAAAGTTATGCGACTTGGCAAAATCTTTTTGAGTTAATCTGTGATTGTGTACTAAAAGAATTGAGAAATGAGTGTTTTTTGATATTTGGAGTGAGCAAAACTCTGACTATGTGTCTGACTTGAACGAATAAAAGTTGCATATTATCATTTGTTTTACTGATGCATGTGTTGACTAAATGTAAGTATAGGCGCTTAAATTAATGCTGTGTGAAGCTGTTTTGACTTTACACTTTGATAAAATCTTGTGTTGCTTGTATTTTCTTGACTTCTCGATAAAATCTTCGTTCGGCCTTGTGAAATCGGGAGAATGCCTTATCTTTGCAACCGCAAATGTTGCTGGTCCTGTAGTTCAACGGATAGAATAGAAGTTTCCTAAACAGCGAACTATTTTTGAGCCAAAGATAGACAAACTGGCTGAGCAGCCACATAGTTCTTTGATAAAATGAGATATTAAAATACTGTAAGCCCTTGTAGTTCAACGGATAGAACAAGCGTTTCCTAAACGTTAAATAGCAGTTCGATTCTGCTCAGGGGTACAAAATGACATATTTAGGTAGTGTGGAGCTTCCGCAGAATCCGCAAAATAAGGCTACTTTTGCAGTAAGATGTTCTACAAATATTCTACAAAAAAGATATGGCTACATTTAAAGCGGAGGTTTACGCCCACCAAAGGAAGAAGGACGGAACCTATAATATTAAAATAAGAGTTACGCATAATGGCGAGAAGCGTTACCTGGCTACACCTTATTATATATATAAAGAAGATGTTACCCAGAAAACTTGTAAAATCAAAAATCAGCATTATATAGATCTTACTGATGAATTGATTAGAAAATATCGCCTGAAATGTGATGTTTGGGGAGAGAGGCTAAAGGCGGTGAGCGTGGATAAGATCGTAGAGATTATAACCTCAGAGGATCCTGGAGAAAGATTTGATTTGGATATTGTGGCTTATGCTCGGCAATTCGTGGATAAACTGATACAAGAAAAACACGAAGGTAATGCTAAAACCTATAAAGTTGCAATAAATAACCTGGTGAAGTTTGTAGGTAGAGAATCTATCAGTATTCAAGAGATTAATTCAAAGTTTGTTTCTGATTGGATTGCTTGGATAAAAAAACAGCCAGCTCCATCCAAAAAGAGTAAAGGGGAGAGAGCACAATCTTTATATCCTTCATGCTTAAGAGCAATACATAATCAGGCAAAGGAGGATTTTAACGATGAAGATTCTGGATTGATAAGAATACCTCTATCTCCCTTTAAAAAACTTCCTAAAGTGCCAGCAAGCCGAAAAAGAGCTTTGGAAATAAACCAGGTGAAGAAAATAGCAAATCTGGAATATACCAAAATTCAGCAGCTTGGAAACAATAGATTTAATTTAGCCAAAGATGTATTTCTTTTAAGTTTTGCTTTGGTAGGTATGAATGCCGTAGATTTATACGAATGTGACACTTATAAAGATGGACGTATAATATACCAAAGAAAAAAGACAAAGAATAGAAGAGAAGATAAAGCAGAGATCTCTATCAAAGTTGAACCTGAAATACAAAAGCTGGTTGAAAAATATCGTGATCCTAAAGGGGAAAGAGTTTTTTGCTTCTATCATTCTTATTCCAGTGTTGATGCTTTTAGCGCAGCACTAAACAAAGGTCTTAAAAAAATTGGAAAACTGATCGGTGTTGATGATCTGGAGTTTTACGCAGCTCGGCATAGCTGGGCTACGATCGCCAGAAATGATGCGGATGTAGACAAGTACACTGTACACACTGCATTGAATCATGTGGATGAAGAAATGAAAACCACCGATATTTATATAAAGAAATCATGGGATCCTATAGATCGTGCAAATAGAAAAGTATTAGATCTCGTGAAATTAGATCTCGGTAATTTGGAAGAGCCAATGACTGAGAAATATAAGAAATCATTTTGCTTAAGCAATTTGCCTAAGCAAAAATAAGCAAACAACATTATACTAAAATTTGATGTATTATGTTGATAGTCAATGTTTAGGCTTTTGATTAAGCAATTTGCCTAATCATTTTGCTTAAGCAATTTGCTTAGGCAAATATGGTAGCAAAATAGCGTTTTTGCTTGTACTTTTGCTTAGGCAATTTGCTTAGGCAAAATTTGTTGTATCTATACATTTACTACAATCAATTTATGTAAACGGTTGTCATGTAGTGTGTTATAGATAATATTTATTATGCCTTGATTTTATTAAAATCCCATTTTGCTTAGGCAAATTGCTTAAGCAAAACTAAAACGGGATAATATATACTATATTATATAATAGATAAATATTATTCTATAGTGTATATGTATAAAGGGTTGTAGGGGAAATAAAAAAGGTGATGCGACTTTGCACCACCTTTTTTATTATGAGAATATTTTTCCTTTTCCTGTAAGCAACCATCTGGCATTTACGCCATACTCATTAACCAAAGGAACCAGCCAAAAAGCCTGGAGTAAATTTCGTTCTTCACTTTTACGCAAAGCCTCCAAATTTCGCCTATCAATGCCATTGCTATCGCAAAAAGATCTGATGCTTTTTATTTTGCTCATTGTTACCAATGCGTCCAAAGCTTCAAAGAATCTTTCTACTATCGGTCTATTAGATTCGGCACTACTCATTACGTCAATATGTGATATTTCAAATAATCAACATCCTTTTTTAACTTCTCCAGGTGATTTATAGATACATTACCTATAGCTGCTTTGTCGATAGCTTTACTCAGACAGGTTTGTACCTCCAATATGCGATCTACGTCAACAGGGGATCCATTAACATAATCATGAAATTGATTTTTATACAATTCTATTACAAGATTGCTATACTCTTCCATACTTCAATATTTTAGTTGTTTTAATCCAAATACTATACGGCATCGGCACATGTGGCATTGCCTTCCTCCTGGGCATCCATCTTTTTCCTTTCCTCCAATTTAGCTTCGAGGCGACCAATCTCTCTATTTAATCTCTCTATCTCTTTATCCTTCTCCAGAAGCATTGAATAAGGAGCGATAAGTTTCTCATTCATCATTTGAATAACTTGCCTGGAAAAAGCATCCGCTCCAGCAAATAAGAGATCTTTGGCATCTACGCTCACCTCATCTGTTTTTTTAGGCTGCTTTTGCTCCTTACTTATGCGGGTAATATTACCTGTATCATAACTGCAAATATTACCAAAACGTTCCTCCAGAATACTCCTTTTGTCCTGAGGAAGATCCTTAATGCCTTTTTCTACATGAGAAATAAAAGCCTGTCCGCATGAAAGAATATCAGCTATTTCATTCTGCGTTAAATTTTTATCCTTTCTAAACCTCTTTAAATCAAACATTTATAAGTGTTTTTATATGCTTCATAGAAATATTACCTAAAATATTACCTATTTTATTTGGTAATAATGGTAATACTACCTATATTTGCATCGTAATAAAAGTAATAACATCACAAATATAGGAATTATTACCTGTATGAGTGCTAAATTTTTAGTTGAAATGAGCAAAATAACCCAAACAGACTATCCTACTTTCTCTCAGATGTACAAGTCTTTACCTGAGCGAAGTTCGGTCAGTACACCTAAAAGTGAATTTGTGAAAAGAGCAGCAGCTTTGACGAAAAAGTCAGAGAAAACAATTAGATGCTGGATTGCTGGAACTCAAAAGCCCGATGCTTTAGCCCAGTCAATCCTGGAAAAAGAGTACAATGTACCTGCTACTTATTTATTCCCTTCAAAGAAGTGAGCCTATGAAACCTATTGAATTTTACACAACACCTGAGGGAGAGATTACCATGCGACCTCTCGGAGAGGCAGAGAGACAACTAAAAGAAACCGATACTGAATTTATTCAGGCTTTTATGAGCGTACTCATGGAATTTTATCCTGAGGCTTATGAGGCTTTAATGGATAAATATTCAAAAAGTTCTGACAATAAACGTTATAGAGACTTCTTAGCGGTGCGAATGTTTATCAAATGTAACCTGGGAGTGTATGATAACATGATAGATGTAGATGAGAACTGGAATTTCAACTTTGAATTTGTATCGTGTCCTCTCCGTGGTGAATGTAAGTATGATAAGGTTGTATGTTCTCCTAAGTTCAACTCAACATTATCAGACAGGCAACTGGAAGTAATGAAGCTATTTTACCAGGGGAAAAGTGATTCAGAAATAGCAGATAAGCTATTTATATCTCTTAATACCGTAAACAACCACAAAAAGAACAGCTTTAGAAAGGTCAATGTGCACTCAATGCCTGAGTTTATGCGGTATGCTATGGAAAAAAGACTATTCCAATAACTATTAAATGCAACACTGATATGAATAAAGTCTTTTCGTGGGAAACCACATTTAACACGGTTGATAGCCTTATGATACACACATTCTCGGATCGTGTAAAGGTTGTATCAAACATTAAAACTGGTCTGGTAAAAGTCCTAAAGGATGGTGAGGTAATTAACTCGATGAATAATCCTGCTGTAACAGAATATGAAAGGTTTTTGGAGCAGGTAGCTGAGGATGCTGGCAAACTAAATGAGTTTTCTACTGAATAATGATAGAACTGGAGTTATATGAGCTTAAAAATCTCTGTAAAGATATGGCTGAACTTGGAGCTGCTAATTATGCAAAAATGCTCTTTCCAGCTAAAGATCTTATTTCCCAGAGAGAAGCTTATAGATCCTTTGGAGAAGCTCGTGTAAAGAGATGGGTAACACAAAAACTTGTAAATAAGGTTAGAAGTGGTACTACAAAAAAATCCAAAGTTCTATACTCCAGAGCTGAATTATTGGCAGTTGATAAATCAGAACAATTAGATAATTACATAAATAAGTTATGAACAAAGAAGTATTCATTAAGAAATTGATCCTTAAGAATTTCAAGAAAGTTCAGGATCTTACAGTTACTTTCACCGATAAGGAAACTTTTATATGCGGTGATAATGGAACTTGTAAAACAACGATGGTAGATGCGTTCTACTGGCTGCTGTTTGGGAAAGATAGTACTAATAGAGCAGACAGTAATTTCAACATTAAAACACTTGGTAAAGATGGGAAACCCATCTTACGCTTGATTCATAGTGTAACAGGTGTTTTATCTGTAAATGGTAGAGAGATAGAGCTACAGCGAAATTACGTTGAAAAATGGGGTAGTGGTGTAAACGCTAATATACTACAAAACCATGCTACAGAGTTCTATTTGAATGGTGTTAAGCTGAAAACAAAGAAGGAGTACGATGCTGAGGTAGCCGCTATTATACCTGAGGATGTATTCAGGATGATTACAAATCCTTTTTATTTTCCTTCAATGAAACCAGCCGATCAGAAGGCTATGCTTATGGATATGGCTGGTAACGTTTCTAATGAAGAAGTTGCTGAATTGAAACCTGAGTTTTTGGAATTGCTTGGAAGTATCACAGGCAGATCCCTGGAACAGTATGGGAAAGAAATCGCTGCTAAGAAATCTGCTATAAAGGATGAGCTGAAAGGTATTCCTTTGCGCATTGATTCTGTACGTGATGCTATGCCTGAGGCGGAGGATTGGGTAGCTCTGGAGGCTGAGATAACTAATAAAAAGCAAAAGCTGTCGGATATAGATAGCCAGATAGCCGATAGATCAAAGCAAGTAGAGGCTGTTCTTAATCAGAAGGTTAAAATTCAGCAGAATATCAATGCCAAAAAGCTTGAAAAATCAGAGAGAGAAAATGAAATTAAGCAAGGTATTAACTCTTCTCGCAATGAAGCTCAAACACAAATATCTAACCTCTCCTATCAGGTACATGCTAAAGTTGGGGAGATTGAACATAAAAAGAATGAAGCGTACCAGCTCCAGGCTGAGATAGAGCGTTTAGATGAGGAAATGACTGTTTTAAGAGGACATTTCCAGGTGGTCAATGATGAACAGCTCCAATATCCTGAGGGTGCTTTTGTTTGTCCCACTTGTAAACGACCTTTAGATGTAGAAGATATTCAGGCAAAACAAGAAGAGTTTCAGGCTCAGTTTAACCTGAATAAAGCCAATCGGTTAAAAGAGATTCAGAGTAATGGAAAACATAAGGCTGCAAAAAAGGAAGAGCTTATAAAGCAGCATTCTGTTATCGTGGCTGATGTGGCAAAGCTGGAAAATGAAAAAGCACTTTTGGAACAACGGGTAAAAGAATTGAAAGAAAATTTGCCTGAACAGCCGAATACTCAAAATGCTATTTCCTCAGATAAGGTCTGGATCTCTTTATGCAACGAAATTGAGGATATGGAAAACCAGCTTAAAATAGAGGCTAAGCCAATTGACATAACAGAACTAAAAGAAGCGAAAGCTATTCTCTCCGATGCCATAGATGAGTTAAATAAACGGCTCGGCAAACGCTCTACCATTGAGAGATCTGAGAGAGTTATCGCTGATCTGGAAAACAAGCGAGATCAGAATAACCAGGCTTTATCAGAATTAGAACGTATGGAATTTATCGCTCAGGACTTCCAAAAAGCTAAAGATAACAAGCTTATGGAAAAGATTAATGGCATGTTTTCTATTGTTTCCTTCTCATTCGTTAGTGAGAAGTTGAATGGGAATGAGAATATAACTTGTATGTGTACTGTAGATGGCGTGCCGTTCCCTGATCTTAATAATGCCATGAAAATTAATGCTGGGCTGGATATTATCAATGCTATTTGCCGATCTAAAGGTATCTCTGCTCCTATCTTCATAGATAATCGTGAGAGTGTGAATGAGATTATCCCTACAGTTTCTCAGGTTATTAACCTTGTAGTAAGCAAACACGATTCTTTGATGATTCGTGTATTCAGTGATGGAATGATGGAACAATATCAAAAACTTTAATACCTATAAATTATGACACAACAAGCAACAGGAGCAGCCGTAGTATCGGCTGGAGCACAAATGCCAGCAACAACAAAAAAGATTGACGTACTGAAAAATATACTCAGTGCACCTTCTGTAGCAGAACAATTTAAAAATGCTTTGGCAAAAAATTCAAGCACTTTTATTGCTTCTATTATTGACCTGTACAACTCCGATTCAAATCTACAGTTATGCGAACCCAAAGCTGTAGTAATGGAGGCTCTGAAAGCAGCGGTTTTAAAGCTCCCCATTAATAAGGCTTTAGGATATGCCTATATAATTCCCTACAATAACTCTAAAAGGGATCCTAAGACTGGCAACTACGTGAAAGTCATGGAGCCTACTTTCCAGCTCGGATATAAGGGGTATATCCAACTGGCTGAAAGATCCAACCAATACCGCACTATCAATGCGGATGTAGTTTATGAAGGTGAGCTGAGAAAGGTTAATAAGCTCACTGGAGAAATCGCTTTCGATGGCGAAAAGACTTCTGATAAGGTAGTAGGCTACTTCTGTTATTTTGAGCTACTGAATGGCTTTTCTAAGACTTTGTACATGACGGTGGAACAGATGGCTACCCATGCTAAACGGTACTCTAAAGGGCTTAAGAAAGAATCTACTGTAGAAAGCCTGATGAGCTTAGCTAACCTTCCTTTCTCTGATAATAAAACCGTAGGCTGGCTGGGTAATTTTCATGGTATGGCAATTAAAACCGTAATAAGGATTTTGCTCAGTAAATACGGCTATCTATCGGTAGAAATGCAACAGGCATTTGAACACGATTCGGAAGGAACAGAAGAAAGTACTGAAACTACAGCCGTTGGAGTGAAACAGTTCGAGGTCTCCGATGTAAGCTATGAAGAGGTGGCTCATTCAGATAATACTGCAAGTGCCGGCATTCAAAAGGTTGATCCAGGATTCTAATGTATGGGCAATATGGAATTGAAAGTATTAGGAAGCTCATCAAGCGGAAACTGCTACATTCTGGATAATGATAGTGAAGCTCTGATTATTGAGGCTGGGATCCGATTTATGGAAGTAAAAAAGGCTCTAAACTTCAATATCAGAAAGGTGATGGGTTGCCTGATCACTCACTGGCACAATGACCATGCCAAATACATTAAATCTATGGTGGATTGTGGTTTTCATGTGTTGGCTCTTCCTGAGGTATTAGAAAACAAAAACATTAGCGGATCCAGGGTTAAAGCTATCCAAGTTGGTAAGGGCTATGTTTTGGGAGGTTTCAAAGTGATTCCTTTTCCAGCATACCATGATGTGCCGTGTGTGGGGTTTCTAATAAATCATGCTGCTTGTGGTAATATCATGTTCCTGACTGATAGTTGCCAATGTGAATATAGCTTTCCAGATCTCAATCATATATTAATTGAATGTAATTACTCTGATTCAAAGCTGATAGATAGTATTAACGCTGGGCGTGTACTTCCTTCTCAGAGAAACAGATTGTTGGATTCCCACATGGAGCTGGAGAGCTGTAAACAGGTACTAAGAGATAACAATCTCTCTAATGTAAAGAATGTTGTGCTTTTACACCTATCCTCAAATAATAGCGATGAACCGTTTTTTGTGTCTGAGGTGCAAAAGTTAACAGGAAAAGTGGTATATGCTGCTAAGCCAGGTTTAAACATACTCTTAAATAGATTTTAGTATGATACAAGGATTTTCAGAACAAACTAAGCCACTCACTCCCTACGAAAATGATGTAATACTCCCTTTGATTTTACAAGGGTTTCACACTAAGATTGGTAAGGAGAAGGCTATTACAAATCAGCAAATTTGCTCTACGCTCAAAAAGCAGGGGTATAAAGTAGATAACGCCAGGTTACGCAAGATTATTAACCACATTCGGATAAATGGAATGGTTATTGGTCTGATTGCTACCAGCGAAGGATATTACATAGCTGAAACTCGTAAGGAGCTGGAAGTTTATCTGAAAAGCCTGAAAGGTAGAGAAGGAGCTATACGAGCTGTTAGAATGAGTTTAGAAAAGCAATTGCAACTATATGGGTAATAAGATACAGATACAAAAGATGAATGGGCTTTTCAACCTCAGACCATTGTATGACCTGTTTTCACAGTCTGTAGATGGGCTTTACCAGGTGGTAGTGAAGAGGGTAAGAAAACCTCGGTCAAACGATCAAAACGGATGGCTCTGGGGATGTATTTACCCAATGCTTTTAGAGGCTCTATTGAATGCTGGTTGGGAGTTTGTAAGTGTGGAACAGGTGCATGAGTTTTTTAAAGCTCAAATGACAAAAGATAAAGTAGTAAATAAGCATACGGGTGAGATTATAGAGTTTCCTGGTTCTACAGCAACGATGGACACGCTAACTTTTTCAACCTATTGTGAAAAACTAAGGGAGTATGCTTCTGAATACCTGAATGTGGAAATACCCGATCCTGATCCAAACTGGAGGATAGCCGATGAAAAAAATACCTAACTACATGGTAAACGAGCTAATTCGGCTTATTCCAGTACTAATAGAAAATATTCCACCAGGTAAAAGTACAAGGGTGGATAATGCGATACGATTAATTAACAAGATTGTCAAACGATTAAAAACATTACAAGATGAAAAAGATCGAAATTGAAAAAGTAAAGTTGGAGGCTGCTTTTGCTGTAGCCTGCGGAAACACAAGAACTGTTTTACTCGCTTTATTTGGTGAGGAGGCAGTGAAACCTGAAAAGCCTGATTATTCAGACTATCGTAACATTAAAACCTATGAGGATGCTTGCGCTGCTTTAGGATGTACGCCTATTGATGAAGGAACCTTGCGTTCTGTTGGAGTGAGAAAGGGTATTATAGCCTTAATCAAGCTGGAAACTATCAGCCGTGCACTTTGGGGAAGAAACTACCAACCCAAGCCTGATGCTAAAGGTGAGAGCCGTTTCTATTTCCCCTGGTTTGCTCTATGGACTGAGAACGAAATTAGTTCAGCCAGCAATCTTGTGTATATCCCTATAACAGATGCTTTAGGGAAGCGTGCGGGCTTCGGTTCTGCGATTACGCATTACGCCCCCTCGGATGCGAGTGCGAGTGTCGGCTCTCGGCTTTGGCAAGAATCTCCCGAAAAAGCAAAGTATTTCGGTCAGCAGTTCATTGGATTGTGGTTTGATTACCTGATGTGTAACGTAAAAAGAGCTTAAGCCATGAAAGATATAATGTTAGCAGATACTCCTCCTGAACAGAGGGCTGAGATTTTAAGAAATAGCTGCGATCAGATTTTGGAAAAAAGTTACCTCGCAAAATTCGATCAAGAAGAAATAAATGAGCTTCGGGCTGAACTGGCTACTGTTCACATTCAGATGGGAGAATTGGAAGAGAAGTTGGCTAAGACCAGATCAGATTTAAAAGGCAAAATCAAACCATTACAGGAACGTATTGGAAAGATCCTGAATGATCTGAAAGTAGGAGGTGAATACGTTAAGGGTGAATGTTATAAGTTTATTGATCCAGATGAAGGTATGGTAGGCTTTTACTCTCCAGAAGGCTATCTGTTGGAGGAAAGACCGATGAAAGCCGAAGAAAGACAGAGAACTATCCAAATGGCAGTACGCCTAACGGGTACAGATAACTAATTTACTAATCATTTAAATTGCATTAAAATGGAAAATCAAGAAAAAGGTTTGACTATCAACATTGAGAATTACACAGGTGAAAAACCTATCGAAGTTGTTTACAGAAGAGGTGAGGCTGCACAGGCTCAGCAGCCACTTGCTACAAAAGAGCCAGAAAGTATTAGTAAGTCTGGCGTGATTTCTACTCCCTATGATTGGCTGGAAAAGCGTGTTGATACTATCGACCAGAAAAAAGCTAACATTGAGGTGAATCGTGAGAAAATGACTATTGTACTCACCATTAATGAAGATGATTATTATACCAAAGATACCATTACTGGTAAAGTACAGTTGTCGGAAGTGTTCGCCAAGTTTGGCATTAACAACGATGAAAAAGCCTGGATTCCTTCAAAATTAGGTCAGTTCTTACGCTTGAATCGTGGTGTGTTTGAGGATAAAGAGAAATGTATGGTCATGGTCTCCAACCTCAAAAACTTCTCAGCTAAAGCTAATGCGGAGATCAAGAAACAGAAGGATCCGTCTGGCTCAATGGCTGAGGTGTACAGATGCCAGGTTGAAAGCAATTTGCCGAAAAGTTTCTCTGTGTGCCTTCCTATTTTCAAGGGAACTGCAAAACAGCGTATTGAGATTGAGTTCGACCATTATTTGAGCGATGGTGATGTTTATCTCCAGTTGGTTTCTCCTGGTGCAAATGAGCTGGTAGAATCCTATCGTGATAGCTGTATAGATACAGTTTTGGATAAGATCAAAGCTATCGCTCCTAACATTGCAATTCTGGAAGTATAACCATTAGCGAAGGATCGGGCTGGAGCAATCCAGCCTACCTTCAAAAATTCTCTGTATGGCAAAGAAACAGGAAATACCGATGCCTTTTTATACTGGTGATTGGCTTAGATGCCCAGAGTTAAGGGTATTGCCTCCAGATGTTAGAGGCTTGTGGATGGATATGTTATGCTATATGTGGGAAAGCGTAGAGCGTGGGGTAATGGTTATGCCAAACGGACAACCTTGTACAAAAGATGATGTGGTACGGATAATTGGAACAGATAGCTCTGGATCTACTGACTGGTTAGATGTACTAATTGACAATAAAGTATGTGAGGTTAGAGAGGATGGAGCCATTTACAGTAGGCGTATGGTTAAAGACAACCTCATTAGTGAAAAGCGTAGGCTGGCTGGTAAAAAGGGAGGAGAAACTACCAAAGCTAAAGTTTTCACTCCAAAAACGGAAGCTGCACCACCTGATCCACCACAACAGCCAGAGGTAACAGATCCACCGCCATTAACACCTGAACAACAGGAAAAGGTGGAGAAGGCTAAGAAATATAAATATGCTGAGTATGTAACCTTAACCAGGGATGAGTATGCAAAACTCTGTGTTGAATATACAGAGGAAAGCGCAAAGGAAATGATTGATATTTTGAATAATTACAAAGGCTCAAAAGGCAAGAAATATAAATCAGATTACCTCACTATTCGTGGCTGGGTGAAAGATAAGTATTACGAAAATTTACAGAAAAATGGATATAGACTTAAAATGCAAACTCCAGAAGATTCTGGACAGGCAGAAAGAGGAGGCTATAGGGACACGCTTTAGGATAACCAATTTTCCTAAGACTGATGTCTCCGAAATGCTACTCATGTGTTATAAGCATGAGGTAGATAAAAGACGCATTCCTTTTCAGGATGATAAAGATACCAGAGAGAAGATAGATAAGGCTTCAAAATGGCTGACTGGCGATTATAAAGTAGGTTTGCTTCTGTATGGATCTATAGGATCTGGGAAATCAACACTTGGTAGAGCTATTTCAAGGCTCATAGGGATTCTCTATAATAGTGCTATCTCCAGTGAAAGAAAAGGAGTTTTCCGTATTTCCGCTTTGGAATTGGCAAAGAATGTAACGGATGATCCTGCTTACTTTAATAAGTTGAAGAGAGAGGATTTACTATTTATAGATGATATAGGGACGGAGCCAGCCAGCGTAAAAAGCTGGGGTAACGAGTTTTCTCCTGTAACTGAATTATTGTATGCCAGATATGATAGGCAGCTATTCACTATTGCCACTTCAAATTTGAAAGATACGGATTTTGGAGATCGTTATGGGGATCGTATTGCCGACCGATTAGAAGAAATGTTTGAGCGTGTACATTACCAAAATAAAAGCTATAGGAAATAATGAGTGAAATAAAATGGAATGAACTTCGGGATAAAGCCCATGCAAACGCTGTAGAGCATGGATTTTGGGAAAATAAGCCCAGTAATGAGCATTTCCTTTGCCTGGTTATCTCTGAACTGATGGAAGCTGTGAACGCCCATAGAAGAAATAGGTTTGCAAAAGTACCAACCAACAGAAAAGAAACAATATTCGATGATCGTACTTTTCACCATGAAAATAAGTATTTCAGAGAAAACTTTGAAGACTATGTAAAAGATACCGTAGAAGATGAGTTAGCCGATGCTGCTATACGCTTGCTGGATCTTGCTGGAGCAAATAATCTGAATTTAAATAGATTCTGTTTACAGCACGTGGTTACTCCTAAGAAAAGTTTTACTGAGAATATATATGCTATCGTGAAAGATATGGTAAACTATAGATATTCCCAGGAAGAACAGGTAAACTATGCTCTTCACCAGATACGAAGATTATCTGAGATTCTTAAAATTAATCTACTGTGGCATATTGAACAAAAGATGCTCTACAATGAAAGTAGGGAGAAGATGCACGGTAAGAGTTATTAATTCACTAAGTAAAAACTTCAATGATGGAAAAGAAAAAAGTAATACTGACTTTATGCAAGTCTTTCCCTGTAACTCATAGAAAGTCTGGAGAGGTTACAGGCTTTGAAGATAAGCTGAAAGAAGGCAAGAAGATACATACTATCCGATACAACGCTAAAGGAGTATGGGATAATCGGTATAATGATATTTCACTGGGTAAAAAGTATCTTTCCGTTAGGGAGTGGACTGGCAGACCTTATAATTCTGAGCAAAGGGAATTATTCAGGTTTGATAAAATCGGACTGCAACACGTTACCATGACTTATGGATCCGATGATGCTTATCCCCAGGTCTGGATAGATGATAGACAGGTTCCGATCCAGGAAGTAGCTAAGAATGATGGTCTAAGCGTTCATGATTTTGTGGAGTGGTTCTTTGGTAAAAACAAAGAAAACGTTTTTGAGGGTGTTGTTATTCATTTTACGGATTTTAGATATTGAGCTTATGGAAAAGATTTATAAATATCCCATAAGAATAACCGAATGCGAAGATTATGGAATGAGTAACGGGTGTGATTGTGATTGTCCTGTTCTCCGATCAGGTAGATGTAAAATAGATGATCCTGAGTCAGCTATAATCATGCTGGACGAAGATGCAGAACTGGATCCAGAAGATAGAGAAGGCATATACAAATTATATCCTCAATTGTCAGAATACAAGAATAATTTAAACAAGTAATTTCGATGGAAACTAATGCGACAAAAAGAACTGATATTTTCCAGATAGATCCACGTAACATAGTGGTAATGGATAATTTCAATGCTCGAAGAGATTTTGATCTGGATGAGCTAAAAGAACAGATTAAGGCTAAAGGTGTGCTAAATCCAATTACCGTTATTCCTTTCAAGGATAATGGCGTGGAATATTACAAGTTGGTGGATGGGGAAAGACGTTACAGGGCTACCATGCTGGCTATTGAGGAAGGTGCAAGCATTCCGTACATAAAGGCTATGAAGCTCCCGAAAGATACCAGCCCCGAAGATCTACTCATAGAGCAGATGATGAGAAACGAAGGCAAGAAATTTTCCGAGTATGAATGTGGTATCATGTTCAAACGATTTAAAGAGGAGTTCGGATATAACCAGGGTGAAATAGCTGAAAAGTTTAAAAAATCACCAGCCTTTATCAGTAAGTGCCTTTCCCTGTTGGATCTTCCTATAGAGATTCAGGAACGTATTATCAATAAGCAGATCTCAGCCAAAGCCGCAAAGGATATTGTAGCCAGCTATGAGACAGAAGAGGAACAGGTTAAAGCTACAAAGAATGCTGTAGAAATAGCCGAAAAACAAGGTAAAAAGACCGTGACCAATAAGGAGATTAACGCTGTTCAAAAAGATGCTAAGGAAGCAAAAGAAATAGCTAATTCACTTCGTAAAGTCTGGGCTTACATGGATGGTGAGGATATGATAAACCTTACCGAACTGGCAAAACTGCTGGATAAAACAGAGAATTTAAGAGTTGCAATGAAACAATATAAAAAATCAGTAAAATGAAAGTGGTATTTTTTGACCTGGAAACTACAGGTACGTTAGTGAACAAACACGGGATCCACCAGATCAGTGGTGAGATCGTAGTAGATGGTGAAGTAAAGGAAACGTTTGATTTCCATGTACAGCCTAACCCGAAAGCAGAGATTACCCAGGAAGCCCTGGAAGTTGCTGGAGTTACTAAAGAGCAGATCCTTTCCTATCCTCCGATGAATGTAGTGTTTCCTCAGTTTATAGCAATGCTGGATAAATATGTGGATCGCTTCAATAAGAAAGATAAGTTCTTTCTGGCTGGATATAACAATGCTTCTTTTGATAATCAATTTTTGCGTGCGTGGTTCCTCCAGAATGGAGATAAGTATTTTGGATCCTGGTTTTGGAGCAATAGCATTGATGTAATGGTATTAGCTACTCCATACTTAGCAGCGATGCGTACTGAAATGGAAAACTTTAAACAGGGTACGGTTGCTAAAACTCTGGGAATCCAGGTTGATGAAAATAAGTTGCACGATGCTTTGTATGATATTCAAATATGCAAAGCCATTTATGATATTGTTTCACCTTATAAAATTTGAGTTATGCAAGAAAAGTTAAACGCTGCTATAATAGATGAGGCAGCAAGCAAGCCATTAGAGAATATTAGAAGCGACAAAGGTGTATTCCAGGCTAATAAAGACGGAAACAAAGGTGTATATTTTCCTGAGTATTGGAGAAAAAAGAAGCTCAATCCCTCATTTGTGGATGAATTGAAAAAGGCTGCAAACAGTGAGCCTTTTATGAAAGATAGATTTGGTGAGTATCGGTTAGGCACATTCCTTCATGGTTGTGCTGTAGTCAAAGTGGAGATCACAGATGATCTTCTGAACATTGCCATTCATAGCGAGCATCCAGTAGGTTTTCCGATGGTGAAAGAGATCCGTTATAAGTTTGCTCCAGATGCTTACCTTATGACTATGCTAATGCCTTCCAGAGAGCAGCAGATTAGCGATAATACTGTAGTTCTCTATCAAATACCAGGTTCTTTCGGAGGTGAGAATGAGGACGGATCAAAGTGTGAAAAAGAAAAATCTTTGGAACGATGATCTATGTAGGTGTAGACACAGGCGTTAATACAGGCTTCTCCGAATGGGATTCTAAGAAGCAATGTTTACTTAGTGTGTGCTCTTTGCCGATTCATAAGGCGATGGATCGAGTTAAAGAATTGCACCAGGTTCACCAGGAAAATTTGATAGTGAGAGTAGAGGATCCCAGACAACGCACATGGTTCGGCACTGAACGTATGACACGTGAGGAAGAACGTAAGAAGCTCCAGGGTGTAGGTTCCGTAAAGCGTGATGCTACTATATGGGAAGATTTTCTCACCGATCTGGACATACAGTTTGAAATGGTAGCTCCAAAAAGGAACGTTACCAAACTTACCCAGGAAACTTTCAAAAGATATACGGGGTGGAGTACTAAGACAAATGAGCATGGTAGAGATGCTGCGATGTTGGTTTTTGGCTATTAATCAATTTTTTAAAGCATAAAAATGGTGTATATACACACCATTTTTATATCTTTGCAACAACAGATAAACGATGATCTTATGATGACAACCATTTTAATAACAGCAAGTATTTTAATAAGCTCCTGGCTTATTATGCACTATGCCAATTCCTTTTTACCAAAGGATCCTGTTAAACCTGGTAAGGAAGTTCATATATACCTGGATGGTAGATATAATAGAACGGCAACAATTAACCGTATAGAAAGAGAGTGCATCTATCTGTATGGTAGATTCCCTGTTCCATTGCACTACAGAGGCAAATTCTATGCTGTAGGAAAAATGAGCGATGGGCATACTCTTATGTATCTGGGTAAAAGAAAGTTGTATATTCTCATGCGATTTGTAGAGCTTTTCCGCAAAATTTCCTGTATTCCTGAGTATCTGGATAACACACCAGCAGATCAGGAAAATATGGATTCTAAAGAGGAGGTATAAGATGGAATGTAGCGAAATTATTTATCGTAAAATCTCCGATCTGACGGTATTAGAAAACAACCCCAGGAAAATCACAAAGAAGGATCTGAATAGGTTGGTAGATTCCATTCGTATAAATGGCTTCTGGAAACACCGACCAATAGCTTTATCAGAACGTGATGGTAAGTTGATCGTACTGGCAGGGCATCAGAGAATAAAGGCTGCAAAAAAGCTGAAAATTACAGAGGTTCCTACTATCCTGTATCACAACTTAACCGAAGAACAGGAAGCCGATATAGTTCTCAGGGATAATATCAATAATGGGGAGTGGGATTTTGCTATTCTCCAGCTTGATGATTGGAAGGAAAAAGCGGATTTTGATTTCATTGGTTTGGAAGTGCCAGTAGAGGAGCATGAGGATGAGCCAGAAGATAAACCAGGTGAAGAGGAGGAAGGCGAACAAGATCCAGAGGATGAGCCGATAGATGATGAGAAGATGGATTTATATAATTCTATGCTTAACGATTGCCTTTATGAAAGCAATAACCAGTTTGATATTCCGAATCTTCTGTTAGAGCAACAAGCTGGAAAACTTCTTTTGCCGTTTGCACCCTGGGGAGCTGATAGCCGATTGAGGAAAGATGTGGCAACATATCATTTTTACGTGGATGATTACCGTTTTGAAGCGATCTGGAAAGATCCGATCAAAGTTCTCACCAGTGGAGTAAAAGCCTTAGTAGAGCCTAATCTTTCCGTATATGATACAACACCTATTGCCTACGGTTTACAGCAGATCTATAAGAAACGCTGGATCAGTCGATACTTTCAAGAATGTGGTATCAAAGTTTATGCGGATCTGAATGTTTCTGTTAAGTTCAGGGAGTATAACAAAATGGGATTGCCAAAGGGCTATAATGCGTTTTTCACTCGTGGCTATGCTGGTCGTTTGGAGTATTTGAAAGGTGAGCTGGAAGTAGCCAGGGAGGTATCAGGTTTGCAAACTCCGAATTTGCTTGTTTACGGTGGTGGTGATGAGATCAGAAATTTCTGTATAGAGAATAGCCTGGTTTACGTCCAGGACTTTATTAACGATAAAAGTTCTAAGAAAAATGGCAAAAACAAGCGGAAGTAACGGAGGATTGCCTAAGGGTGATTCTAACTACAAAGGGAAAATAGGGAAATTGGAGCCGTTGGCTACCATTCAAAACCCTAAAGTGTACAAAGCTGTAAAAGAAAGTATCTCACGCTTTCACTCAGTCCTGGGTGTGAGACAGAAAGATATTAAGCTCGGTCAGCTTGAATCTGGAGTTGGAGGCGTTCATATTAGTGAGGGAGGTGTATCTAAGCAGGTAGTTCTAAGTAAGTCTATTTTCAATGGGAAGAATACTACTACTCAAAGTGTGGCTAAATGGGCTGAAAAAGGATATAAAAGCAAACACCTGACTAAAACCAACAAACCTGTAGCTCATATTGTTACTCATGAGTTGGCACATGCAACCTGGAATAACTACCTTACCAATCCAAACGCTAAGGCAGCTACAAAAAGTGTGAACAGCCTCTATAAAAAATGGAGTAACGACAAAGCGAAGTCTGGTTATGGAAAGTATGCTAAGACTAACGTAAATGAATTTTGGGCTGAGGTGTGTACAAAGGCTGTTCATGGAAAAGCTGATAAGTACACAAAAGCAGCTAAGAATATTATCAAGAAGTACAAATTATAATCATATCTTTGCAAGAAGATGCTAAATAATAGGATATTATGACTAAAATTGAATTAACCGAATTACAGAAAGCTCTTATTCAAAAGCAGCTTAACGAGGAGTATGATCCCTTTATGGCAAGTGAGGAAGAACAGGAGGCTTTTAATGATGTGATAGATAAGGCTGAGGCTTTGTCCGACGAACTGGATGCTGTAGATGATTACATAGACAACTACAACGGTGATATGATAGCCTGGTTTTGGGCAAAGTATCAGGAACAGGAAAAGTAGTAATTAACCAGGTAAAGTTTAATCAGGTGGGGATCCTATCTGATTTTTCTTTATTTCAGAATGGTGTATATATACACCAAAACAACGAAAAAACAACGAATGGCACTATTTGAGAAAGGAAATACCAAAGGGAATAGATTCTCTTCTGATAACCAACCAGCAAAAAATGGTAGGAAGCCTTCGCTGTATAAACAGCTTAAAAATCTCACTGGTAAGAAGGTAGATTATGAGCTAAGTAAAGAGGACTACTTTAAAACGATCCGCTTTCTTATGGAGAGATCCAAAGGAGAGCTTAACAAGATCATGGCTGATGCTAACAGAGAAGATAGTACTACTCCTATTTGGGTGTGCAATATCATTAGTGCTATCTTCTCAGATATTCGCTTTGGTCGTACTTCCACTGTGGAGATGATCTTTGATAGGATCTTTGGAAAATCCACCCAGCCGATAGAGGGTGATATAAATGCGAATGTGTCTGGATCCCTGGAGGCTGACTTGTCTAAGTTATCCACTGAGGAGCTGTTAGCGTATCATGGTCTATTAGAAAAGATCAGTGGCAAAAAGTAAGAACATACAGATACCGATAGCCCTTGCAGTTAAAATAGAGCTGTTTAAGCGTGGCTGTTTTGACTTTATTACGTGTAAAGACGGGAAGAAGCATGAAAAACAAGATGAAGCATTGCGGATCCTTACCGACACTGAACACGTAGAGTTTCTGTATGGTGGAGCTGCTGGTGGTGCAAAGAGTTGGACGGGTGCTGCTTGGCTCCTTTTCATGTGTCTTTGTTACCCTGGATCCAAATGGTTTATAGGTCGTGCCGAACTAAAGCGTATCACTCAATCCACTTTAATCACTTTCTACAAAGTTTGTAACCAGTACGGAGTAGATGATACCCTGTATAAGTACAATGGGCAATACAACTACATTGAGTTTTACAATGGATCCCGTATAGATCTGCTGGATCTCCAGTATAAACCTGGTGATCCTCTTTATGAACGTTACGGATCCATTGAATACACTGGAGGCTGGATAGAGGAAGGTGGAGAGGTGAACTTTGGTGCATACGATACTCTTAAAACCCGTATCGGTAGGCATTTGAATACAGAGCTGGGATTAAGGCGTAAGCTCTTTATCACTTGTAACCCGAAGAAAAACTGGATGTATGATACATTCTACAAGCCAGCTAAAAGGGGTGATCTTGCTGATTATATGTGCTACTTGGTTTGTCTGGTACAAGAAAACCCGTTTATAGATCCTGATTACATAGAAGGGCTAAAGACTACTAAGGATAAAGTAAAGAAAGAGCGTTTGCTTAAGGGAAACTGGGAGTATGACGACAACCCAAATGCCCTTTGTTCTCACGATGCTATTGTAGCCATTTTCAACAACCTTCTGGCTGTTACTACAGGATCTCACTACCTAACAGCCGACATAGCCCGATTCGGTTCCGATTACGCCCGTATTTGTGTCTGGGATGGGTACAAGGTTATAGATCTCAGGTGCTACCCTGTTAGTAAAACCACCGATATACAGAATTGTATTAGGCACTATCAGAAAAAATATAGGATTCCGAAATGGAAATGTATAGCGGATGAAGATGGTGTAGGTGGTGGAGTTGTAGATAATTGCGAGATCCAGGGCTTTGTGAATAACAGTAGTGCTTTGAATGGTGAGAACTACTACAATCTACAAACTCAGTGTGGTTATAAGCTGGCTGAACATATTAACGATTCTGAGTTTGGAATAGATGAGGATCTGATAAGCGAGGCTGATAGAGAGCAGATAATTCTGGAGCTGGAGCAGTTGCAAACATGGAATGTGGATAGTGAAGGAAAATTGAAGCTAAAACCAAAGGATGAAATAAAACTGGATATTAAATGTTCGCCAGACTGGAGAGATGTATTCTTGATGCGCTGCTGGTTTGACTATAACGAGTTTAATATTCCAGATGATATAGAGGCACGATTAGGAGTTAATTATTAATTGATTGAATTATGGGATTACTAAATGTTGTAGATGCTGTAAAAAATGAAGTGAAAGCTGCTGTAGGCTATCAGCAGAATTTCACAAGCCTATTAGGTTCAAAGGATATAGCCAGGGCTTTGAGTATGATGCAAGATAGATCTGGTTTTGCTCAGAAAGCCTTATTGGAGTATAAAGTAGAACACCATGAGGTTATGAAACGCCAGGATAAAGCGGTACTGGATAAAAAAGGCAATTTCCTCAGATGGCAAAAGCGTTGGAAAATTCCAATTCCCTACCAGGCATTTATTAATGAAGTCGCTTTGGTTTTTCTCTATGGCAGACCTGTTAAGTGGTTACAACGTAGCAAAAATACGGATTACGCTTTTGAACGGTATAACCAGTTGTTAGAGGATCTTCGCTTTAATGCCCATGTGAGAGAGGCTAAGCGTGTAGCTGGTGCTGAGGGCACTTCTGCTATGCTTTATCATGTTTACAAAAACAGAGAAGGAAAACCAGCCGTTGTACTTAATGTGCTATCAAAGCAGAACGGAGATGATATTTTTCTTATAAAGGATCAGTACAAGCGACTGACAGCGTTTGCCTGGGGGTATTATCTTACTGAATCAGGTAACAAAAGCGTGTATCATGTGGATATATATCGGGATGATACAGTTTACTACTGTAAAAGGCTTAATATGGGATGGGAGGTTAAAGCTATCCCCAATATGGTAGGTAAGATCCCTGCTATTGTATTTGAACAGGAGCCAGAACACGAAGGTACTCAACCTATGATCCATCGTGTAGAGATTCTGGAATCAACGGATGCGGACGTAAACGATAGGTTTGCTAACCCTGCTATGGTTGCTACTGCTGACGTTATTAATAGTTTGCCAAAGGCTGAGGAAGAAGCGAAACTCTTTATCCTTAAGAATGGTGGTAAGATTGAATACCTTACCTGGGATCAGGCTTCTGAGAGTAAGAAAAATGAGTATGAACGTCTGGATAATCACATTCTTTCAAAATCCTTCACTCCTAATATTGATTTTGACAACATGAAAAACCTGGGCAATTTGTCCGCTAAGGCTATCAGAAAGATCATGCTTCTTGCAGTCATTAAGGCAGACAAACGAAAGGAAACTCACGATGGTTACATGAACAGAACAGGAAACCTTTTACGTGCTATCCTGGGTAATGTTCTGGACTACCAGCATAAGGCAGAATATGAAGCTCTGAAATTAGGGCATGAGTTTCAGGAGCCTTTTGGTGAAGATGTAAGCGAAACGCTTGCTGATCTTTCCAAACAGTACAATGATGGAGCTTTGAGCCGACAAACCTACGTGGAAATGAGCTATCTTATCAAAGATGCTAAGGCTGAAATGGAGCGTTTGAAGAAAGAGGAGCTGGAGGCAATAGCCAGACAGAAGGAAATGGAAAAAACAGATGTTTTTGGGGAGGGTGAATAATGGCAAAGAAAGTAGTTAAGGAGAAAAGCCCTTACCACTGTAGAGATTGTGAACATTCATACGACTGGCACGAAAAGGATTGGAAAGGTGATTTCTTTATGTGCCGATGTAAGTTTAGCCAGTGGAGCAAGTTTTTGAATAGAGATGTATGCAATAAGTTTGAGCTAAAGAAAAAGGATAATGGCTAAAAACGTCAATTCTATGCAATTACAGATAGATCTGTTTAAGCGCACTGAGGGCTATGCTGCTAATGTGCGTGAGATCTATAGAGTTTACATGAATCGGCTTATTAACTTGGTAAAAGGTACTGAGCTGGAAGATGGTAAACCGTTCTCTTTTTCTGAGTATGGTTATGGTGATGAAGCTACAGCCATATTCAGGGAAATGTACAGCCGTTTATACCAGGAGATAAGAAAAGACGTAGAAAATGAATGGATCCTCTCAAACAATAACAACGATGATCTGGTAAAGAGTATTTTCGGTGAAAGCTCGATCAGAAACAATCACTTTGCCCGATTCTTCAAAAGGAATAAGGAGGCTATGGATGCTTTCTTTGCCAGGAAAAGGGGTGAGGAAGGGCTAAGCCTATCGCAAAAGGTTTGGAGGTACACAGGACAATTTAGGGAGGAGCTGGAGAACTGTTTGGATCTGGCTATAGGTGAAGGTACTGGAGCTAACAAACTTGCTTCCAAGATACAGACGTATCTACAGGATCCCGATAGATTCTACAGACGTTTCAGGGTAAAAGTTGGTGAAGATGAAAACGGAAATACCGTTTATGGAAGGCAATGGAAACGTAGGGTATATGACAAAGAAAGCCAGGGATATAAATGGATAGATGATAATCCTAAAAAGTTTCATCCAGGTAGAGGAGTTTATAGATCTTCATGCCGAAATGCTCAACGTCTGGCACGCACTGAAACAAACATAGCCTATAGAACAGCCGATTTTGAGCGATGGGCACAGTTGGATTTTATCATAGGTTACGAAATAAAGGTATCAAAGAACCATCCGCACTATGATATTTGCGATGAATTGGCTGGTAAATACCCTAAGTCTTTTAAATGGTCTGGCTGGCATCCAAATTGTAGGTGTTTTATGATCCCGATCCTGGCTGGTGGAGATGATATAGCAGAAATGATAGAGAGGATTATGGCTGGAGAAGATGGAGAGGTAAGCCAGATGGAGGAAATTACGGAGCTTCCTGGTGCTTTCTCCAGGTGGATAAGAGAGAATGAGGATCGAATGAATGAAGCCAAAACAAAAGGTACTCTACCCTATTTTATCAAAGATAATCCAAGTGCAATAAAGAAAATACTGCATTTTTCTAAATAAAAAGAGCCACTACCAACGCTGGTAATGGCTCTGGGCTATCAAAATAGATAGCTATCATCAGCTCTCAACAGATGCAAAGTATTTTTGCTCATTCATTCCCTAATAGTTTATTTCTGTTCATGTACATATCTAATATATATTTACAAGTGTCTATCTCGCTTGCTGGAACAGAATTTTCATTTATTTGCACTAAAGAAATATCAATGTACTTCTTATTCTTCCCAAAGCGTTCTGGTAAGAAAACGATGCTCTTATTTTTATCAAAAGCTACCTCACCCCAGAGATATATTTTATCATTTGTATTTAGTGGAGTTAAAGAACATTTGAACGTTGCTTTGTACTTTTCGCCATAGCTCGCTTCTTTTACTACTCTAATCTTTGAGATTTCAGCGTTTACCATCAATTCATAATCATACGCTCTATGCAATTCATTGTTGAGAATGGTTTGCATATAATCTTTATCCTTATTAGAAACGCCACACCCAAACAGTAATATGGAGCATAGAATAGTTACCATACATTTTCTCATAATGCTACCAATTAGTTGTTATCCAGTCTATGAAGCCTTTATGTTTTGTATCGTGAGGAAATGTTATCTCTACAGTTTTATCACTGGTAGGCATATTCTCCGTAACCTCAATATATTTTCCAGAGTATTTATCATAGTAAGCCCAACCACCTGAGCCATGAAGTAAAGCTACTACATAATATTTGCCACATGGAATATTTACTTTGTTTTGACTTATTAAACTATTCCACTTATCAGGATCTTTATAATCAGGCATGATAGAAATATAATATTCTCCAGAGTTTTTTGTTTGAATTACTATCGGCTTTACACGTGTACCGTCTTTTAATTCAAATTCATTGTTATTCAAAAGAGTAACCATCTCTGATTTTACATTTGAATAGTCTGAATACTCTCCAGATGGTACGTTTATACGTTCTTCTTTAAATTGTTTGCCATTGCTCGCATCGAACAAAAAGAATTTTGCTTGTGCTTTAAAACTGGGAGAAGATGGATCCAGTTTTGTATATGCGTAGAAGTGTATCTCTACATCTTTAGGAGTTTCATCTATTGAATCATTATCCTTTGAGCATCCTGTTATCAGAGCTACCAGGCAAAGCATTAGTAAAGTTCTCATAAGCGTTATATTTACAGGTTATTAATCTATCCTGATTGGCTACCCGTAAACACACAAAAAAACGTGGGCTTACTTTGTTGGATCAAGAGGTACGACCAAGCACCCGATAGCCCATAACAAGAGTAATGCCCACGTATAACGCAGGCATTAGCACATTGCTTCTGAGGACTATCTAAAAAAATTGGTCGTTTTCTTGATCCCTAAAACAATAGCCAATGCTATATTAGTTGATATTTAATTATCTGTGGCAAATATAATGGTATTTGTTATAAAAATGACCTGGTTATGTTATTTATTTGGGTACGCACGAAAAAAGGAAGGCTTTTAAACCTTCCTTTACCTGGTGAATGATATTTGAGTGTTACCCGTTATACCCATTTTTAATTTGCTGTCTTATCATAAGATCCTGAGCGAATATGCTTAAGATGCAAAGCAGATCCTCGTAGGTTATCTTTCCATCGGTACATAAATTGGCTACAGCCTCATTAGGGATTCTCAGAATAGTTACTAATATTCTTGCTATTGGGATCCCCAAACTTGTAAGCTGCCTAAACTCCATGATACTTACTACTCCACTGCTTTTACATAGTTGCACTATCAGATGTAGCTTTTCTCTATCCTCTTTATCCATTATCATAGAGCGTGCAATATCATCTATAATCTTATTTATTATATTCATAATTAATTATTTACGATTAATGTTTATACCTCTATTCGTCTGTTTTCGCCTAATAAATCCCATACGGATAGTACAAAACTTATTCTGGTACTCCACCTTATCCAGATCTACATTCCAGAGGCTTTCTTTTTTGATACCGATTAGATCCTCAGAAAGATCTTCGTAGATAGCTGCTTTTGAGCCAAAATAATAGTGCCTTTTACCTTTATGTGGCTCTTTCAACTCCACATGAATAACTTTTTGATCCTTCATATTGTTACCTCCAATTCTTTGCCTGTTAATGCAAAATATAGGTTTTGGAATTGATGGAGTGATTTTAGTTCTAAACTCACTCCATATCCACCTAACCACAATCTGCCATCACTCCATCTATTTACTATAAAAGTATCTCTTTTGTATGCCATTCCTACCTTTTCAAAGCCATATTTCAAAAGTAATTCCTCTGTAATGGGGATAGGCTTAAGTATTTTTTCATCTTTCCAGCCTTCACATTGCCTACACCCACCCAAAACTACTTTCAATCCCATACCATCAATGGCATAAATGGGATAGAAAGCAGCATCGTTAGAGGTTTTGATCTTTACCAGGTTTCCTATTCTTAATTCTGATACTTCCATGATTTTATCTATCTTTAATTGGCACACCAAGTAAAACGTATTGGGCACATTCTCCAATTAGATAGTCAATAGCCAGAGCAGCAATAGCCCTACCCTGAACTGTTTTAAGCTCCTCCAGTTTAGCCCTGGTTATGTCGGTCTGGTGATCTCTTAGGATCTCAATAGACTTTAAATAGCCTTCCTTTACTGGAGCATTCACAAAACGGTTTATCCTTTTGTCGCTTAAGCGTTCCTCTATTTTGAGGATGCAATTTTGAATTTCTTTTTCGTCTATCATTGTTCTTTAATTTGAGGCTTTAAAATTATATATTGGTTTTATTGTATCAATGATCTCGACTGTATCAGTGATAGCTGTTTTTATCTCCTCCATAGGCTTGTACGCTTGTGGAGCTTCATCTATAGTAGCTGTACTTACTGACGTGGTAAAAATGCCATCCATTGAATTTACAAATTCGTCCAATGAAAGCATTTCTTTTGCCTTGCTTCTGCTCATAAGCCTACCAGCTCCGTGAGGTGCTGAGTAGTTCCAATCCTCATTACCTTTTCCTATGCAAATAAGCGATCCATCACGCATATTTATTGGGATCAGTAGTTTTTCTCCAAGCTCTGCACTTACAGCACCTTTTCTAAGGATCATGCGCCTAAAATCAATGTAGTTATGTATGGTTTCAAATCTGCTTTCCTCCTGAAATCCCATTTCTTTAATGATAATAGCTGCCATTGTTTTACGGTTCAGCATAGCAAACCGTTGAACTATTTCCATATCATTCAGGTATGATCTAAAATAGTCGCCCGATAGGTGAGCCAGTTCTTTATCTGCTGTAGGCTTTTTCAGTTTCTTTATCTCACTCTCAATATCCTGTACTCTACCTTCTGCTTTTAATTTGCTAATAAGATCCTCTCTTACTTTCTTCATTTCATTGGCACTCTGAAAGGCAAGATCCTGATAGTATTTGCAAACATCTCCCCCCAGCTTTCTACTACCAGAGTGGATAACAAGGTAATACTTGTTATTCTTTTCCGAGTAGTCAATCTCAATAAAATGGTTTCCACCTCCCAGAGATCCGATAGAAAGCAAAGCTCTTTCAAGATCCACTTGCTTAGCACATATTAGGCTCTCAAAATCAAAAGTGGCTTTCTGCTTTTCGTGAACATTAAAGCCGTTGGGCACTTTTGTTCGTATCACACTATCCAATTTCTCACAGTCTATATGTTTATCCTTTAGTTCAATGGTAAGCATACCACACCCTATATCCACTCCAACTAAGTTAGGAGTTACTTTGTCCGTTATTGTCATGGTTGTACCAACAGTACAGCCTTTGCCAGCGTGAGAATCTGGCATTATCCTAATAATAGAGTTTTGATAAGCTTCGTAGTTAGCAAGTTTTTTAATCTGCTCGTAAGCCTCGTATTCAAATGTTTCAGCAAAGATCTTTACCTCTTTGCCTGAATTTGTTTTAATCGTTTTCATATCGAAACATGTTTATTATGTACAAATATAATTTGTTTTATTTAGTATAACAAATAATTATTCATCTTTAAAGACTATTACTAAGTTACTTCTATCTGGCATACGAAAAGCCTTATTAAATAGCTTTTGACACCTTCTGGGTGGATCTATATATGAATGGTGCATTTCATTAAACATTCTACAGTGCCCTTTTCCCATGTTGGGTTGAAAATGGGTAGAGCCATTGTTAAACCACGGGCACGTACCACAACTGCCTGGCTTATCGTAAAAAGGGGTATCATTTATTGTTATCATATAGCTTATATATTTCGTTTACCAAGTAAAGTAACGTGTCTTTTCAATTCAGATCGAAAATACTTGTTATCTGCTCGTAGCTCTTTGATAATGGCATTTCTTTTCTCCAACTCCTGATTGTATTGTTCACGCTCAAACTGGGCAAAGGTTAGATCTTCACCTCCAGAGGAACAGGTGCAATCTATTATATCACCACTGAGAACTACAGCCCAACACTCAGGTATTAAAACCTTTCCTACTTCATTATCGTATATGTAGTGGCACTTACCCATAAATTACCCTTTCATACGTCCTAAAAAAGACAGTCTTAATACATCATATTGCTGACCTATTACTGCAAACTCCAACATAGCGTTATCATCCGAAAGATCGTTTATTCTCAAAAGAGGGTAATTTCCTCCTGTTCGGCTTGCATATCCTTCTTGCGAAATATCATCTGTAATACGTTCATCATCACATTTGCCGAAATAAGAATCAAGGCTTTTAATGATATGCCCATTCAAATAAGCCTCGCTATATACAGAAGCTATTTTATCTTGTTTTCTTAGTGCGTACCTCATATATCACTTCTTTTCACAAGGTTGTTTTACCTCTCTTATATCATATTTCAATCTGCCTATGTAAATACCCAGGCATAACCACTCAAATTCAAACTCCCAACTATGAAAGTTTATATTAAGGGCTGGTAACAGTGCCCAAAATTTAGTATCAAAATCAATATCCATTTTGTATGTACTTCTTTTTCTTTTCATTATTACGTTAATTCTACTGGTTCATCACTCCATTTTAATGCCCTGCCAATAAGTTTTTCAATACTGCCTCTTGGCAATATCACAAAATTCCCACCATCAAGCCACATTGCTTTTAGTTCTTCTTTTCCGAAAGCATAACCATACTTATTAGCCCTTTTAGGATAATGGGCAAATATTAGCTCCGTATTATTTTTATCTACTGCTACCCATGCCATAGTTACCTCCTTTTATAGTTATGCGTTAAATCGTTCAATGCAAATTACTCTACTATCGAATAAAATGTAATACCGATTTTCTATACAAGTGTTTATCAAAGCAAAATCCTCTTTGTCTATAAAGGTTGTTTTTGAACTTATTTTACCTGAAATTTCAATAGGAGATACCTTTACCTCCTCGATCCATTCTAAGCTGTTAAGCCAATCAATAATTTCAATATCTGTTTTAAGTCGATCCATTTCTTTCTTTGTTTTAGTCGATTATTATTTCTTCAATCATAGATAGAGGAACGCCTACGCAAGTTGAATAAGTATAGATTCCATTTCCTTCTTTTAATCGTTTCTGAATTTCTTCCTCACTGTAAGGCTTTTCAATAGAGCAATGCGTTCTGTCATATTCTTGCACTTCTTCGCTTTCGGATTCTCTAATATCGTAAGGTCTGTATAAAACTACATCGCCTTCCTTTGCAGCAAGCATAACTATCCCATTTATGGGATGTTTTACGATTCCAATTTTACCTTTATACCCATGATTTTTAATCAGATTAATATGATTTTTAATATCCATGTTTTACTCCTTTCTTTCTTGTTATACTTTAAACACTACTTCCCGAATGCTTCATTATAAGCATAATCATCTTTTAGATGCAGTTCTTTCCTTATCTTTTGTAATGAATCCATTGCCTTTTTTATTTTTTCTTTTTCAGGAGTATATTTGTCCGCTACATTGTTTAATCCTCTTTTTTTAAGGTCTTCTATTGTACTATTTAACAATGTATTAGCGTAGCATACAGCGTACATTATAGCCCTTATATCTTCATATTTTATATTCATATCTCTTTTTAAGTAAACATTTGTTCATGGTTGTTTTATTCGATTTATTTATACCTTTGTGACCAAAATAATTATACTATTATGAAAAAGATTATACAATATTTTAAGAGATTAAATCCATACTATGACCCATATGAATTTTGCGGTCCAGAAGAACGAGTAAATGAACTACGTCAGAGAGATTCTGAAATGAGAACTCACTTTTTGTCATTATTATCTATATTAATCGCTCTTATAGCATTACTTGTATCAATCTTTAAATAATTTTCTATCTTAGCTATTAGCGTAGGACAGTCTGAAAACTGTCCTACAAACCTTAATTACAACCGTTCCAATCTTGCTTTTAAGCATTCGTTGTAAGTGTACATTGCGCCGGCTTGTACAAGCAGAAGAGACTTTTGTGTTGGGTCAATTTCATTAACCTTTTCACTTTGGTTGAAATCATTCAGCTTGTTCAGCTTTTCTTCGAGTTGTGCCTGTTCTTCGACTAGACGTGATTTAAAATCGTTCATAATCAATCATGGATTTTACAAAGCCCGTCCAAGGCTATTTTATTCATTACTTTAACGGTTATTAATTAATCCCAAAATCCGATCTGTATCAATTCATCGCCATTCTTAACGGCTATAACACCTTTGTCTTCCTCTGTCTTTTTGAAAGTATAATCATCATTCAGTATTCTAAGAAATACTTTTCCATGATCGGAGAATTGAGAGTGTTGTTCGTCATTGAGAGCAACGGCTTTCACTGTTACCCCATTCTTATCCACATATTTAAAAATTACACCTTTGCTCATATCTGTTATGGGTTAATGTTAATACCGTATTCGTTCTTATCTTCCTGAGAAACATTGTACCAGTTTTCGCCATCAGCTATACCTGTTATGCCTTCTCCTGTTAAATCTTCTCTTGCTTCCAATTTGTCAATAACAATCCGTATAGTTGGGTATGTTCCTGTATAGATGGTTGGTACAGTTCTAACGGCTTGCACTTGAAAAATATTAGGTACTTCTACTCCAAATAAATCATCTGGAACAACAGCCATAAGTATCATTTTCCCACCAGGAGCCTTTTGCCCTATCATATTAAAATATTCGTTTTTCATAATCACCTCCTTAAAATAAATTTAATTGAACACCTTTCTTTGCAGTCCTTTCGTACACTGGGCACTGATCCCGATAATTACAGGATCCAGCCTTAGCTTCATTGAAACGGGTAGCCCATAGTTCAGAGAACTGTTCAGGATCCAACTGGTTATCCTCCCTTTCCTGAGAGAGATAATTTACCAGGTGCATACAGAAAAAGCTGTTCTCTTTTCCTCCGTTCTCAAATGTATGTATGCTATCTCCTTTCATTTTAGATCAAAATTTGCCATACCTTTTATAGCTTTCAACAAAATCACTTAGAGAAAGAAATATGTTAGGTAGTTCTCTACCAAATTCGTTTATTGCATCTCTCATAGCATACTGAGTAAATGTACTAACTACAATAAAACTCCTACTGGGGTATTTTTCAGCTTCATTTGTTATATGTCTGCATAAAGATTCCATTAAAGAATTACCCGCACTCATACCTCCATAATCAAAAAACATATAATCAAAATTTTCACCTATAGGGTAATAATCAAACAGGCGTAATCTAAGCCCATCAACTAAAATGCCCATATCTTCTAATGGAGATTCTACACATTCTCTAAATTCCTGTTCTTGTGTCTGGCATAAACAGGAAAGCATAGGATCCGCTAAATGAATGATTTTGCCCGATAGATATGTATATTCTTCTCTGGGTTTATTTAACTCTACCAAGTAAATGCGTTCTCCTTCGGATCCCTCCCAATCTGAATATAGCGAGATCTTATAAAATAGCCCACTGGTTTCCAGATCTCCATCCAAATTTTTAGGCATAGATACATAAATAGCCTTATCAAATTTGTTACGGTTGTGTATGATAGTATTATGTACAAAATTGGAATGGCATGGACGGATAAAAATAGGTATAGCTCCTTTGGGAAAACAATAATGCTCTGAATTGTGATCTAAGATAGGAGATATTGGTTCATCTGGTTGGTATATATCAATAGAAATAGCATTTCCTTTATATACTGAGGAAAACAAGCCTCTCCCAGCTCCACAATCTACTACTATTCTATCTCCAACAATTTCTTTTACTTTGTCGCAAAGAGTGTTATCCACATTGCAAAATATTAAGTTACTCATACATTTTTCATTTTTTAGTGTTACATTCATTCCAACGCCTGGCTATTTCTTCACCAAGTTTCTTAGCATCCTCAAATGTGGCTTTGAAGTCCACATAGAGATCTTTAGAATGGAGCTGAATCTTAGCTATTGGAAAATTCCAATTATTTCCAGGCTCTTTTATGCAAAGATCTACACGTCCATGTTTATCACTGGGCACACATAGCATTTCTACTCTCTGAGTATCAAAGCTACCCTCTACAAAATCAAATTTTGGTGTTATTATCATTGCTATAAGTTGAATACTCGTTTATATAATTCAAAGTGTCTTTCCTCAAAGGGAATATCCTCAGTATGCCTAACAGCTCTTTGTAGCCATTCCCGATAACATTTAGGGCAATACCAGCGATTAAGCACAGCTATGTAATAGCCATTCGTATCTGAATCTCCACAGTAATCACAGATACCTACAGATCCGTATTCTGCCAGCTTTTCTATGATCTCAATTCTGGGTACTTCGATAACCTTAAAGCTTTTGCTGTTTTCTACTATCTTTGCCATAATTCAATCTATTGCCTCTGGAATGTTATTATAGTCCTCTGGATTAGCTGGGTGTTCTGTTACCCAGCCAATCCCTACCCAGTGCTTTACTTGCTTCTCGTGGATAACACGATAACCAGAGTTTATAACTTCCAGTGGTGGGTTTACACTCATTTTTATTGCACTCAGATCTGATACTTTTACCTTCATTTCTTAGCCTCCTTTCTTGCTTTGTGAACTCCATTAGTATAGTTACGCTCTACCTTTCGGAGATCGTTATACTTTGCCTGAGCTGACGTTTCTAAGACACGTGGAGCATTACCCACCCATTCAGCATTAACACCACTTTCGGCTAACGCTTGTTTTATTGCATCTTTTAAAATTCCCATATCAATAACTGTTATTGGTTAATACAAATTTGTACAGGTATAAGCAACTCTGTTGTGCAACCGTTTGGAAAGCACTCTTTTACAGCTTCTTCTATCTCCTTAGAATCTGGAACACTGTTACGTTTACCAAACTCTATTTTTCCCATTCGTTTATCATTCTTGTAAACGATATAAGTGTATTCGTTCATGGCTATTTGTTTATTAGTGAAATGATAAGTTCTTTGTCTGATTCAAAGAGATTGTAGCCTCTTTCCAGTTTGTGCTGGATATACTTTTGTTCGCCTATCAATGATATAGCCATTTGAACCATATCCTTATCACCTCCTACCATTGATTTCTTAATAAGGAAATAAGCCATATTAATCTGCTGCTCTCTATAAGCATCCAGCTTGTTTCTTAACTTTTCTGACTGATCGAAATAGGTGTTAAGGATTACACTATCAGAATATTTCTTATAATCCTCGCAAAATTCGTCTTTATCCATGTTTCCAGCATTTAGGTACATGATCTCTACTCTTTGGTATTGCTCATCTGTGAGTTCAATCCCAGTACGCTGTGTAAATTCAATCTTTTGCATAATCCGATATTTTTTAGTGTTGTACATTCTTTTAGTGTAATCAACTTGATTACGTTGCAAATATATGTAGTATTGGTAATATTACCAAATAATATAGGTAATATTTTCAAGAAAAGATAATAATTCCCCTAAAACAACTATTTAAAAGAGAAATATAGGTAATATAGAGATGAGATTAAGGGGTTAATGAATGTACTTATCAAGGTAATATTTCACTGCAAATCTTCTCAATATTACCAAGTGAATATTTTTTTTAGAATATTACCTCATATTTTTTTTGTTTGATCTACTTAATACAACAAATAAAACTTGACTAATTGACTGATATTAAGATTCTTGCTATAAAAAATATCGGTGTATATATACACCGATTATCAAAAATATTACCTACATTTGCCACATAACATTAAAACTTAAGTGGAATGAACAAAACACTCTTTGTAAAAGTGAAAGACTTGTGTAAAGACACAGGACTATCAGAGAAGTACCTTAAAGTGATAACCGAAAAGATCGGTGGCAGCATTGAGGATGATTCGACTGATGAAACGGCAATCGGTAATATGGCAAATCAGATAGCTGATATTGCGAAGGAAACGCAAGGGGAAGCTACCAGATGGGCATCAAAGAAAAAGGATGATCCGTCTAAGGATGATGATTCTAAAAAGGATGATGATCCGAAGAAAAAAGATGATTCTAAAAAGGATCCGAATGCAAAGAAGATCGAGGACATGGAAAAGGAGCTGGAAAACATGAAAAAGGAACAGGCTGCTAAAGAGCATGAAAATGCTGTTACTAAAGCTCTGGATAGACATGGTATTCCAGCATGGCGTAGAAAAGGTTTGGTTATTCCTGAAAATGAAGATCCCGACAAATATTGCGCTGCTTTAAAACAGGATCTCATCACAGAAAACCTGCTTCCAGAAGATCCTGAGAGTGTAAAAACAGTATCGGAAAAGAATGTAGATGAGGCTTCTGATTCGCTACTGGAATCAATTATCGTTAAATAAAAACCTGTAGTAAAATGAAAAGAAAGAAGTGTTCATTTGTCGGTGAGAAACCGATTTTCACAGGCAGTCCTCAGATCGTACCTGGTGGTTTTAATCTGGATAGAGAGAAGCAGCGTTTTTCAGTAGGTGATATTATCCCTATGGGAACGCCTGCTATTTTCAGTGAACAAACCAGAAAAGTACAGATCGTTAAAACTGCAAAAGTGAAAGCTATAGATACTGAGGATGCAAAGATCATCACTCTGGTATCAAATGCTTATTGCCAACCATGTTTCGCTGTAGGTGATAAACTGCTGAAAGCCGATACCGTTTCAGGTACTTTCGCAGATGCACCTTCAATCGTATCTATTGAAAAACCAGGTGTTGCTGATGCTGCTTACGTTATTACACTCTCAAAGGAAATCACAGGGTTAGCTGATGATAATATCCTGGTAGAAGTTGTAGCAAGCAGCGATGGAAACGCCGCTGTCATTGGTCAACCTAACTGCTTGACTATTGAGGAAGTTACTGTAAGAGAGTTTGAAACTCCTATTGATGTAACAGAGGACACAATGCAATACGCTGTCATGGAGAGACGTATTTTGCCGATCCCTGATGGTATGAAGGATAGCACCAAACGCTATTTGAAAGCAAATCCTCACATTCGACTTTCACAAACTTATTAAAAAGGTATTAGATGAAATCTATTTATTCAACATTTACAGGTTTGTTTAAAGATGGCAAACCTATTGACTTCCTGGCAACCTGGAAAAAGGCACTGGATAAGGCTTCTGAACGTGAAGTAGCGTTGTTCCAGAAAACCTATTCTGATGAGTGGTTTGATTGGGAGGCTCCGCAGCTTTCTTTGAGAGCTGAGGGTATTATGGGTAAGTACCATTTGCGAGTAATGGCTACTCTGATCGGTGATGAATCTCCTACTCCGTTGAGGCGTTCCGATGGATTCGATATTTGGAATGAAGAGATCCCCCGTGTAGGACACAAGTTCTTTATGAAGGCTTCTACCTATCGTAAGCTGTTGGAAGTTTACAAATCTCCGTTCTTAAAAGACGGTCAAAAGGTTAAGCAAATCGAAAAAACTTTGCGAAACGACCTTGAAAATGCTTACCTGGGATGTAAAGACACAGTTGATTATATGGCTCTGAATGCAATCTCAAATTTTGGTATTTGCCGTTTCAAGCCAGAAATCAATAATCCTGGAGGTCGGGAGTTTGAGATTGATTACCTAATGGAAGAGGCTAACAAACTTGTTTCTGCTCTTTTGTGGAATGAAGCCAATTCAAAAGCTGGTAAGCTGGATATTATTCTCACTCTTACAATGATCGTTACCCTGTTTAAAAACATGGGTATCTATTTTGAAGAGATGCTGTTAGCTCCTGAGTTAATCGCTTTTATTCGTAGAGATATTAACATTCGTGAGGCTGCATACGGAAAAGACAAGTCCGCCAAGGTCGTAAGTGTAGCAGATCTGAATACCCTGTTTACAGATAATGGTTTACCGAAAGTACGTGAGATCACCCGTTTGGTTGCTATTGAAAAAGATGGTGATCGCCAGGCTTTGGATCCCTGGAATCATAATGTTATTGTGTTCAAGCCTGCTGGTAAGATCGGTTTTATTCAGCCATCTATTGAGGATAACGAACTCTTTGAAGAGGATAATGTGGATTATATGGACGCTGGCAACGGCATTCGTATCGCTAAATGGCGCACTGGTGAATCTACTGGGCAGAAAGCTGGAGAATACACGCAGGGATCTGCTCGTTTAATCCCAGTTATCAATGAGATTAACGCTCTGGTTTGCTTCCAGGTTAGAGGCTTTGAAGAGCTTAAGACTATTGAGGAAGGTATTACTTTCTTCAATAAGAAAACATACGATTCTAAAAAGGCTTCGGAGGCTTCCGCTCCAGGGGTAAATGTCGGTTAATTAAAAATTTATTGAACCATGTTTGAATTAAAAGTTTTAAAGCCTCTCACGGATAAATACAATCCTGAGAAAAAATACAAGGAGGGTGATACTCTCCTTACTGATGAGATCGGTAGAGTGAATGATCTGGTAGCTCGTGGCATTTGCAGTATTGTATCTGTAAAATCTGTTTCCGAGAAAAGCCAACCAGCTACAGAAGGATCCGCAAAGATCCAATTGTTTGAGAAGGAGTTTGAAGTAGAAGAAGTAAAAGCTGCTTTGAATACTATCGGTGTAAGTATAGCTAAGAACGCTGGTTTACCTGGTGTAACCAAGAAGCTATCCGAGTTGACAGAAGAGCAAACTAAGGCTCTCTCTGAAAATCTTTGTAAGGATCCTGAATAGTTGAGCCATGACAAACTTAGATGCTATTCGTGCCTTGTGTACCAAAATTTGTACTGGCTTCTATCCAGATAAGAATGTACTGGAGTTTACCCTCATTGATAATGGCATAGAGGCTACAGATCCTTATAAGCCGAAAAACGCAAAGCTCGTGAGGCTTGCTATTAGCATTGTTAAGGGTATGGCTGAAAGTAGCCATTCAGAGAGTGGTGTATCTGATTCGTGGGATAGAGAGGCAATAGAAAAGAATATTGCATTTCTCTGTAAGGAGTATGGTATGGATAGCTCCGAGTTTGTCGATGAGCCTTCTATTTCGGATGGATCTAATTGGTGGTAAAATATGCAATACAACGGAACAATACAGTATAAGGTCTTATCAGGTGGAGGATTAGATGAAAATAGTGAGCCTATTAAATCTGACAGTACCTGGAGTGATCCTATTTGCTGTTTGTACAAAGCTGTAAAGCATAGTCACACTATCTATCAAGAAGGGAAGTTTACCGATTCCAGCTATGAAATCTTGATCGAAAGCCAGGAATTTGAAGCTGATATGGTAAAACTTACCAATAATAAAAATAAAATTCTGGGAGAGTTTGAGGTACAGAATATTGTGTTCATAGAACGCTCTGGTAGAGTAAAAATTACTGTTTGATGGGATTCATTAAAAAAACGCCTGATAGTGAGTTTAGTAACTTCCTGGATGAAACAAAACAGGTTGTTTTAAAAAGGGCTTTCAAAGCATTTGTGTATGTCGGTGAAGCCTGCTTAAAAGAAGCCCGTTTGAATGGTAACTATACAGATCGTACAGGGAACCTTAGAAATTCTATCGGTTATGCAGTCCTTTTCAATGGTGAAGTTATCCAGGAAAGTAGTTACGCTAATACCGAAGGAGGGCAAAAAGGTAAGAAGCATTTGGATGCGCTCAAAAAGAAATATCAGACTGGTATAGTCTTAATTGTATCTACTGGTATGAGTTACGCAGCCTATGTAGAAGCCAGGAACTACAATGTTATAACCTCTGCTGAATTACTGGCAAATAAACTCGTTCCTCAGATTATGAAACAGTTAGGCTTTGAAGTGAAATGAATAAAACTGGAGAAGAAGTAGAACTGGACGTTTTTAATATCATTAAAGAAAGTCCGCTGGCAAAGGAAATAAGAGGGAACGTTTACAGAGAAGGTACACGCCCATTGGATCCTAAAGGAGAAGATATTGTAGTATCATTCCATACAGGGCTTGATGGGCAATTTCAAACAGGATCCGTAAACGTAAATATCTATGTTCCGAATGTCGATAATGGTAGTAAGGTTCTTGTAAAGGACGCTACCAGGTGCAGGTACTTAGGACGGAAAGCCGATGAGGTTATAAGATCCCTAAAACCGTCTGCTTACTTTTTCTCTCTGGGTGCAATGATTCAGAGCTACAGAGCCGAGGAGCTGGATCAATATTTTGTAAATGTAAGAATCAATTTCCAACTAAAAACATTTTAGGTATGTCAAATCAAAAAATTACATGGGGTAAACCTCTGGTTGAATATGGCAAAACAGCTGCTGATGATGCAGCGCCTACTAAATTCAATACAATGCCTACAGCAGAAGAAAACACTGTTCTTTTGACTACTGTAAAAGGGAGTGCCCAAGAACTTTATGGAGAAGGGCATGAGCTTGTTGGTCGTAAGATGCAGAAGTCTTACAGGCAGCTTGCTATGAGTATTTTCGTTCCTTCTGGTACTGAGGATCCGATACCAGAGGAAGATGGCGTAATAGCCGATGAGTATTGTGTTAGACTTACTCCAGAAGATCCTACTCTGGAGGGCTTTATCATGCGCAAATGTGCTGTAGAAGTTGAAGAAGAATGGTCGTCTGCCAAAGGTAAACAGTTGAAATACATTTTTACCTCTTTGAAACCGAAAACAGGTAAGATGCTGGAAAAGTACAATAAGACAGCACCAGCGAATGTAGGCTAATAAAAAGTAGTAAGCATGGATAATATACCTTAATTACGCAACACTATTATAAATTAAACTTTTTAAGCACCTGAGCAACAA
>ERZ827524.673-NODE-673-length-41636-cov-9.833939_pt1 | contig 41636 bp, 34 predicted proteins | sample MGYA00519702_ERZ827524 | MGnify/ENA primary metagenome ERZ827524 (study PRJEB31778, sample SAMEA3449341) | human gut metagenome | biome: human gut; feature: human-associated habitat; material: faeces | place: United Kingdom | collected 2010/2012 ...
TTGGCGCACAGGGAACAGGGGTTCTTTTCTTTTCGCTCGTTGAACACGATGTCGTATACCGGTACGGAGATGCGGGTATAGGGAACGTCCAGCTGCGCGCAGTAGTCAGCCACCGGGGAGAAGTCCATCCCCGGCATACCCGTCTCCAGCGTGATGGCCTCCACCCGGAAGGGCTTGGGATAGAATGCCCGCAGCCGGGCCAGGGCCGTCAGCGTCAGCAAGCTGTCCTTGCCGCCGGAGACGCCTACGGCCACGGTCTCTCCGGCTTCGATCATGTTGTAGTCCTCCACACAGCGGCGGACCAGTCCTAATATGTGCTGCACGGTCATGCCTCCTGAAAATGTAAATTGCGATTTTAGAAAACGAGAGTATAATTGAGAAAATAAGAGAAAACACAAGATGTTCATGCTGTAAATTAAATCGGTGTTGACAACACGCCGGCGCTGTGGTATAAATAATCCTGCGCGCTGAGCGCGTTTTCTCTGCCCCGATTGTAACAAGGGCGCGTGAAAAAGTAAAGCACACATTATAATATAAATTGGAGGAAGATCACCATGTCCACTTTCATGGCAAACAAGGCCAACATTGAGCGCAAGTGGTACGTCGTGGATGCCGCCGGCAAGCCCCTGGGCAAGACCGCCGTCATCGTCGCCGACCTGCTGCGCGGCAAGGGCAAAGTCACCTATACCCCCCACGCCGACTGCGGTGACAACGTCATCGTCATCAACGCCGGCAAAGCTGTCCTGACCGGCAACAAGATGGAGCAGAAGTACTATCGTACCCACTCCGGTTGGGTGGGCGGTCTGAAGGAGACCAAGTACCGCATCCTGATGCAGGACAAGCCCGAGCTGGCTATGCGCGTGGCCGTCCGCGGCATGATGCCCCGCAACATCGTCACCAAGGATTCCCTGAAGCGTCTGCACATCTACGCCGGCGAGCAGCATGACCATGCGGCTCAGAAGCCCGAGCTGGTCAAGTAAGGAGGAAAAAGAGAATGTATCAGTCTAAGAATCCCTACAAGTACGGCACTGGCCGCCGTAAGTCCTCCGTCGCCCGTGTGCACCTGTTTGAGAACGGCACCGGCTCCATCACCATCAACGGCCGCAGCATCGACGAGTATTTCGGTCTGGAGACCCTGAAGATGGTCGTCCGTCAGCCCCTGAACGCCACCAACACCCTGGGCAAGGTGGACATCGTTGCCACCGTCGAGGGCGGCGGCGTGTCCGGCCAGGCCGGCGCCCTGCGCCACGGCATCAGCCGTGCCCTGCTGCTGGTGAACCCCGAGTACCGCGCCATCCTGAAGAAGGCCGGCTTCCTGACCCGCGATCCTCGTATGAAGGAGCGCAAGAAGTACGGTCTGAAGGCCGCCCGTCGCGCACCTCAGTTCTCCAAGCGCTGAGTTTATACCGCTTACCTGCAAAACGCCAGAAACCACAACGGTTTCTGGCGTTTTTATTTGCGCTCATTTGTCTCCATCTGAGGTCATTGCTCTCTCTTCTGCAACGACAAATTTGCGGACAAAGTGAAGCATTTGACGACAAATTTCACGACAAATTTTTTGCTCTTTTAAGGGTGCATGGCTGCCTTTGTATCCATCATACAAAGGAGAAAATTCATGCTCATTCCCTCATGGTCAAAGGCTCAAAAGGAGGCCTTCCGTACCCATCATCCCACAAAATATCCCATCAAGCAAGTGAAGCACAATTACCCAAAAGCCAATGTAAAGGAGTTTGCCGATCTTATTTTTGCGGCGGACTGTCCCGAGTACAAGGGGCTGGTGACAATTGTGCGCCGCCCCAAGGGAACATCTACAATGGAGACGGTAGCGAGCGTTCCTGCGGAAGAGGCGGGCGAATGGTTGTCGCGGATGCACGTTTCGGCAAATGCAGATTACTATATCACAAAGGCGCAGTTCAAAGCTGCACAAACATGGGACACTGGTGAATTGTTTGCGCTGAACGCGATTTGGGTAGATATTGATGCGCACGAAAAAGCTTCAAACTGTCCAAATCCGGAAGATGCGCTGTCCTTGTTATCTCAAGGCCTTGAAATATGGACCGAGCTTCCTGAGCCCAATATTGTGGTTTACAGCGGAAGGGGTTTCCATCTTATTTGGCTTATCGGCCAGTGTGCAGCGAGCCTTGGCTTTATGGCAAGCGAAATCTCAAAGCATATTGGAAATGCCATTCAAAATCTTCTCACCGACTTGTAGATCATCGGCTACTCGGTCGATTCGGGGTATTGTTCAAATATTGCAGGATTGACACGCATTCCAGGCACATTTAACACTCACGCAAATAATTACTGTACCTGCGAAATACGACATTCTGTTCGGATGTCACTCGTAGAGGAATATAAGGATCTTCAGTTTTACTCAAAAAAGAGTATAGCAACTTCTGAGCCTTGTCACCGCTATATGCCTACGTCTGCACAGGCTGCGGGAGAGCTGCGTGTAAACGCTTTGCTGAAGCTGCTGGAGCTGCGCACAAACTGGGAGGGCTACCGGGACTATTTTTTGCTTATTTTGTTCTCAGCCTGCCAAATGGCTGGATACCCCAAAGAAGAAGCTCTTCGACTGGTGCTGAAGGCCAACACACAATTGAAACCAGCTCTATCCGAGTGCGAGGTTCAGTCTCTACTGTCAACCGCAGTAAAAAAGCACTACAAAATGAAAAATGCTTACATTGTAGAGAAGCTGAATCTTACCGCCGATGAGCAGGCCGCCATCGGTATTTCCGCCATGCCTACAGGGGCAAAAAAGCGCGGCAAAAATCAGGCGCGGGATGAAAAGATTGCAGCTAAGCGGAGGAAGGAAAATCGCATGATCATGCGGTTTCATATCCTCGGCTGGAGCATTGGTACCATCGCAAAAAAGGTGAACCGCTGCTATAACACAGTTAAGAAGCGCATCGACGAGTACACGGAGAAACTGGAAGAACTCTTTTCTCAGCACGAGATTTGTATGCTTTTCCGCCAGCGCGCAAAGCGCATCGTGGCGGAGCTGAAGAAGTGCGCAACCCCCATTTCATTTTTTGAAGACCTTATATATTATGCTAATATGAGCACGCTCATCATGAACCAGGCTATAGCAGAAGGACTCGCATATCAGTCTGAGCACGAACGGAAAGGTCCAAGAAAACAAGATGGAAGCTGTATCTGCACACACATGAATGCGAAGGGGTGGTTTGCAAAATGAACCAAGCTCTTTTATCCTCCAAAAACATGTGCTGGTGCACACCACAGGACTTTTTTGACAAATTGGATAGCGAGTTTAACTTCGTGCTTGACCCCGCAGCAACGGATAAAACGGCAAAATGCGGTCTGTACTATACCCCCGAAACGGACGGACTTTCGCAGAGCTGGGATCGCGGCGGTGCAGTATTTTGCAACCCGCCCTACGGAAGAGAGATCGGTAAATGGGTGCGGAAGGCGTTTGAAGAGGCGCGCTGTGGGTATCCAATTATTTTACTTATCCCCGCGCGGACAGATACGGCATACTTTCACGATTACATTTACGGAAAAGCGGAAATTCGCTTTATTCGTGGGCGTCTGCGGTTCACGGATGAAGACGGAAATGTCTCTGCTCCTGCGCCATTTCCCTCTATGGTAGTGATCTACAACGGGAAAAACTCGCTGCCCCAAAACAACGTGTCTGGCACAGTCCCAAAGGGGACATGCGCCTAATGCCAGGGAGGTTTCCAATATGAAATTTGCCCCCATTTTACCGCCTATGAAGCCCAGTGCGCCGGCAGCTTCGAACTGCGCAGACGGTGCGCAGCACACCGCTTACCGCGTACCTGAGGCGATGTTCAAGCTGCGCTTGCTGACCCGGAGCATCAATGACGACGCCGAGAATCTGCTTACGCTAAACAAAAAAATCGGGCAGGCATTGATACGATTTTTCTCTGAAATGCAGTCCGTTCAACGGATGGCAAACGCCGAATTTGCTGATGAGGAATATGCTGAGACAGTGGCAAGGGCGTTAGAAAGTACCATTGAAAAATTGGACAACAACACGTATTGGAGCCTCCTGAGAACGCTCACGCTCATGGGCAAAATTGATGCAGTCAGGGCGGGATTGGGCGCAGGCGAAACGTTGCCCTCGGATGAAATATGCACGCAGCTCTACCGGAAAAATGCTCGTGAAACACATGCGTTTGATGCTTTTGTCGAGGAGAATTTGCTGCTCGTTCGGATGCCTATGCTGCCCTCCATCCGCGCCCATGGTGTAATCAATAGCGGGCAGAAGCGCGCTATCTTTGACACGCCGATGTTCGTGGAAACGGTGCGCGGGTCAGTGCTTTCTGTGAAAGAAAAGCTGCCGAAAATCGCAAAGAAATGCATTACCTATCTCTTCATTTACAGGGATGCAGCTGCCCCACATCTGGACTCCGATAACCATAATACCAAAGCGATCACCGATGAAATCTGCTCTCATTTTGAGGCGGGCGATGATGGATTTTATGCGGATTTCCGCTTCTTTACGAGGGCATCCGAGCTCCTCCCGGCAGGGACATATGTTGCGGTTTCGGCGATGGACGGCGCACTCCCCACGCCTGAACATATTATCGAACTGTGGACGGCGCGACTGCGGAGCGGAATGGATATTTGACCCCATATTCATCACACCCCGGTGAGAGTGTTTTGCACACTAAAACACGGTCATTCCGGATGCCGCATTTCAGACAAGACGGCAGACCCGCAACCCGCTGAAGCACAAGGGTTTTGCAGTTTTGCAAGTGCGGGAATGACAATGTCTCTGTACGAATAGGACAATTCGGAAGATACTTTACCCACATGGCAGCCGCCCGAATAAAAGGGTAAATTGTTTATAAGATACGGCTTATTCAGGGGCGGCTGACCAAGACTGAGGAGAGGAGCACCACAATGTATACGCCTTCTAAAATAAAAATCAGTATGCTGTGCGCACTTGCCCTTTGCGGTCAGGTGCGCCGCGATGACCTTGCTATTTTTGCGCGGACGGCTGACGCAGGAGTTCGCACGATACGCGAGCTGGAAGACAAGGGTCTCATCGAGGACAAAACTGTCGAGGTGACGGTGCGGATCGACGGAAGAAACCGCCCGCGGATGCGCCATGTCTGCGGCCTCACAAATGCAGGGCTTTTGTTTCTGCTTACGCATGGCGCATCACTTTTTCCGTGGCTGGCAAGCGTGCCGAAAGAAATCGTTGGGCAGGTCAATTTGAAAGGCGGCAGCTGCACGCGGCGAATTCCGCTGGACAGGCGGCTGGATTTAAGTGGAGCCAATTGCTTTTTTATCGCAGCAGGCTACGAGACCCGCCCTCTTGTATTCGACGAAAACATGAAAGAGGGAAAGCCCTCGTTAGCAAGCTGCCTCGCGGAGATTTTACCGCCGCTGGATGCTCGCAATGACCGCAGCTTCTACAATGTACTGGAGATAAAGAGGGACATTCTGGGTAACGGCATGGCTGCACGCTTTGCCCGGTATGTGGGGTTTGTTGTGCACGGCGGTATGCCGGCAGCCGTATACGTCGTGCCGCAGGGGGGACTGTCATGGGGCACGAGCGTGGTGAACAAGGAGCGAGCACTGTTTGACGACTTTGTCCTCAGAGGGATGCATACCGCAAAGGATATGGGGCACGATTGTATTCTGCTGGTTCGCAAGCCCCGCGATTTGAGCAGGACACTTGCCATGGAATCCGGCAAGGTGGTGCCGCGGGGTATGCGCTATGTCGTGCCGATGAGCCGGGAGGGGATGAGAGATTTGGAATATATCCAAATCTGGGGTTATCACAAATTAAAGGCAGCGTGCAGTGAAAGCATAAGCGAGGCCGGCTATGCGAAGAACACGGAGAAGGGTACGATTCCGGGGAACGCGGCAACGAGAATATCTACGGTGTGCCCGCTGATAGACCCGGTTACCGGCAACTACATCACAATAGGGCCGCTGATAACGATTCACGCGCTGAAGGAAAATGCGGCACTGATGCGGGTGGGAAAGCCCATCACTGTTTTCTGCTTTCCGCATCAAATGGCCTTTTATCGCGCGGCTCTCGGTGAAGAGATAGGTTTCCTTCTGGCCGCTGCTGAAGGCGAGGGGTGATCCGCGCAGCGGGTCACCCCTCGCAAAGATGGCAGTCGGCTGCATATTGGTCACAGAAACATTGCCATGTAGATGGGCAGATGAAGGATGTTATCGGAGCGCATAACATCCTTAGTGTAAAGGATGTAGCTCTCACCGATTTTCGAGGAGAACTTTGCGCGGAATTTGTCCAATGATGCGTGGCTGCGGTAGCTGCCGGACTTCACTTCGATGGGGGCTATTTTTTTGCCCTCGGCAATCAGGAAATCGACCTCCATGTGGTTTTCCCGATGCTCCTTATCGCAGCGGGAGTAGAAGTAGAGCTTATGCCCACGGCACCGGAGCATCTGTGCCACCATGTTCTCCAAAATCATGCCCTCATTTACGTCCAGCTTGTCAAAAAGGATGGCTTTATACAGCTCGTTGTCCGTATAGCCCTTGTCCATGAATGTCTGTGTCACCAGCAACCCCGTGTCCGCCATATAGCATTTCTGCGTGGCGTGGTCGGCACTGAGGGCAAGCCCTACATTGGGGTCGGTGGCGTTGAAGCAGGTATTAACTACCATCGCTTCGTTCAGCCAGATAAAGGAATCCTCATAGGAACGGAAACGTGCATTTTCACCCAGCGAACTCAGCCGATATTTCTTTTCCTTTTTGGATAGCTGACCGGGGATACCGTCGAAAACAGCATAGACCTTATCCTCGTATCCCTCTGCGAACTTGGCGACATCGTCGCGGTAGAGTCGCAGAATGTTTCGCTTCGCCATATCGGAGGCGGCAAAGTCCTTCCCGTTCAGGTAGGCGAGGACGGATTGTGGCATCCCGCCCACCAGCAGGTACTGCCGGAAGCTGTTCATGACCTTTCGATGCACCGCCTGACCCAAGGGTTTTCGCGCCTCGAATGCCTGCCGGATAAACGGAACGGTGACCTCATCACCCAGCGCCCATAGAAATTCCTCAAAGTCCAAGGGGAACATCTCCAGATGTTCCTCCTCCGATGGGATGATAATGTCCTTGACGTTCTTCTTGAGCCGGATGAGAGAACCGGTTTCCAAATAATCGTAGCGCCCATCCGCCACAAGGTACTTGATAAGCTGCCGTGCGCGGGGGAACTGCTGCACCTCGTCAAACACGATGAGGGACTCTCTGTTGTAAAGCTGTGTTCCGAAGAAGACGGACAGCTTGGCAAAAAACATATCGAGGTCGGTGCTGTCATTTTCAAAGATGTCCAGCACATCCTTCGGGACATTTCCGAAATCAATAATGATATGGCTTTTATACTCGTTCGCTGCGAACTCCTTGGCAATGAAACTCTTGCCAACGCGCCTTGCTCCGTCAATCAGCAGCGCTGTCGTCCCGCCGCTTCGCTGCTTCCACGCGACGAGGTCATTATAAATTTTCCGCCTCAGCATACCGATTCCTCCTGACTTTCAGAGTCGTGTTGTTTTCCTTAGTTTAACACAGGGATGCACGAAAAGGCAAGTTAAAAATGTCGATATTTGCACGAAACGGCAGCTATGCAGTTTTTAATACTGCACGAAACGGCAGGTTTAACGCCTGCCTTTGTAGCAGTCAAGAAAGACGGGCCGCATGATCTGTGCGGAGGCACAGATCATGCGGCCTGCGTTGCGTGGAGTGAAGTAAAACTATTCGGCGGGCTTTTAGAATTTTCACTCAGGCTATCGTGTTATATGACTTAACACGCCCCTGTGTTTTTAGGACAATCTGCGGTCAATCACTGATTTTCATAGGTTCCGCTTCGCCACGAAAGTCATTATGCTTTGGCGCTCTCGTGGACGCTTAGGAATCCGAAACAACGAGACGCTCCCTCGGAGCCCCGCTGTGCCGCGCCGCAGAGTTGGGTATAGTTTCAGGCACGCGAACAGTTCCGCGCCTGCCGTGCCCCGCCTGAGGCCCTTGGCGGGTATGCCGCCGCACGCTGCTGATCAGCGGCATAGTCGGAACGCCTCGTACGGGCGGGAGGGCAGCGGATACCCGCATAGCCTTGCCTGCCTGAGAGCTATCCGACGATTTGCACAACGGTAAAGAGAAGTAGAAATTTGCCGCTTCAATTCGCGTATTGACCAATCGGAGTTGATAGTATTCTTTTCATAGAAACTATATTTGTCTGGGTCTGCAATCGTCAGCAGTTCGCAATAATGCGACCAACTCAATTTGCCAGACAGTGTCTGTTAAATTTGATAACAGAGCCCCCTCGTGAGGATCGACCTCATGAGGGGGCGCGTATATGCAGCGTTATATGAGCAAGAATGTTTTGTTTGAAAATTGAACAACATGAAACTCAACGCGCCATTCAATATCTTCCGCCACTGGCTCAAAATGCAGCGCGGAGCAAACAGCGTGTAGATGTCCTTGAGCGTTCTTTCCGAACACAACTGCGGCTGGGCCAACCGCGCCGCCAATAACGCCGACACAGGCAATATCGTTTTGGGCCTCCGGCGCATAGTGGTCAGCACACGGGGTGATTTCCAAAGGCCTGTCGCCCTCAGCACAATCGCAGATTGAAATATCATCGTCCGGTTCAGGAGAAAGGGTATAGCTCATGGCGGTAAAATGTGTTGGGTAGAACCAGCGGTTCGAGTCAAATTGTTCTTGAGAAATTGTCTGTTGCTCCAATTCCTGCACAGTCAATGTGTATTCGGTTCCGCTGACTGGATGGGAAAAGGAAAACGAATCGCCGGGAGCGTGTGTCCTAAAATGCGGGCCGGGTACGTGGCACGGCTGCTGCTCCATCGTAATGGAAAGTGATTTTATTTCAGGGCGGCGTTTTCTGCCCCACAGATAAGACTCCCTGTAAATCATCCAGCCGTAGGAGTCGTCTAAGCCATAATGCGTGGCTGCTGCTTGCGCCACTTTCTCGTTTGCTACTCCATCCGGCAAACATGGAATGATGCCTACTGCACAGCCGTGAGAAGATTGCAGTGTCTTTCCGTTCAGCTCTATTTTAGCGCTGAAATCAAGGCCAAGCGGATTTTCCAGCTCCATCTGCATCTGCTGTTCCTGCGTAAAGTTTTCCGCTGAATCATTCTCAGCAGTCAGGTTCCATTTTGCTATGAAACTGCGGATGTCCTCCGCTTCGGCACGCATACAGAAATCCACGACCAGACCCTTGCTGCAAGAATACACCGCAGGGATAACCCAATGATGCCCCGCCCAGTCAAATTGCTTATTCAATTTGATTTCTGTCCCAGCACGGTCTCTTCCCGAATGCCCCCAGAAATTTCCCTCAAAGTAGACTTTCCATTCCGGAGCAGTCGGTTCTGCCGCAGGATTCATGTCAACATCGTAGTAGTCCTCTGTATACTTGATTTTTCCATAATCAAAGGATGCTTGCAGCTCTTTGAGATACGCCCACGGATGCTCCATCGGAGTCAAGTTCAGCCGTGCAGCGACTTCAGACAGCCGCACCTGTTGTGCTTGCGTTGGCGGGTTATTCCGCAAGAAGGCTTCAAATTGTGCTTCGTCCCACATCCAAGCCTGCTCCAGTGCCGCTACATCGCCACAGGCAAGAAGCAGCCTCAAAAAGTCTGCAAAGTCTTTCGACAAAGGGTGAACGAAATCAGGCGCGGAATTCATGGGACTGACAGCAAAGACCATACCGCCGAATCCTTGTATAAAGCAAAAGTGGATACCATCCACGCCTGCCCAACCAAATATAGAGGCACCTTTCGGTGTGCAGAAATAAGGGTTATTACCCTCACGACGTTCCACCCCTACAGGAGAAAGGTCAATTCCACTCCGCAAAAACTTCTGAAATGTTTTATCCATAATTGTCTCCCTGAATAGCGGTTTGATAACCTTAGTTACAGTAATTATAAGCGAAGAAGTGCTACTGCACAAGAGTTTCGCGCAGAGTCACTCTCCTATTGCTTCGGTGGCAGTGCCAAGGCCAGCACATAGCATTCCGTACCTGAGGTCACAAAATGTTCATACCCTCCGTTTGCTGGACGTGTTATAATATATTTGAAAATCATCGTTTAGGGCAGCGAGGGGAGTGATAACATGGGCTTGGAAAAAGCCATTGCATCCGGCCAAGAGCACCGCAGGCCGTACCACGGCGCGAAGGCGGTGTGCTTCAACTGCCGTAACCATGGCACCTGCGATTATTGCAAGAGCAATCGGCTACACAGCACACGCAGGCGCGAGGCGGCGGCAGATACGCAGCAAAGGGAATATAATAGCTATAACTGCGGCGGGGAGGACTCCGCCGCAGATGCTTTTACGAGAGCCGCCCTGCCGTTCTGACAAAGAAAGACATGGGCATCGTTACATGGCCCCCTGTTATGGCGGGTGCAAATCTCGAAATCAATCGAAATCACAAAAAATGAGCGAGTTTTTCGAGCACCATCACATTTCATGAGCGAGTTTTGCTCATATCTGCACAAAAACCGCGCAGATGTGCTGCGGCATCAGTTTTTCAGGCAACCGATAGGGACGACACACACGCCATCCGGACGGCGATAGGCAAAATCGCCGGTTCCGGTCAGGATCATCAGGAAGGCGGGCGCGTTCATTTTATCGGTATCAATTTTTTCAGCCATCGCTTTCAGGCTTTTCGCGCCCTCCTCAATGAGCCTGTCGCCGCCGAGCTTAATTTCAACGAGCCCGTATTTCCCGTTTCTCAAATGAATAACGGCGTCGCATTCCTGTCCGTCTTTATCTCTGTAATGGTAAACCTCTCCGCTCAGAGCATCGGCAAAAACCCGAAGATCCCTGATACAGAGCGTTTCGAAGAGAAATCCGAACGTCTTCAGGTCATTGATCAAATCGTTCGGGCCGATGCCTAGAGCGGCAGCAGCAATAGACGGATCAACATAGTACCGGGTATCTGATGAGCGAATCGCAGTCTTGGAGCGTAGATTGGGGTTCCATGCAGGCATATCCTCCACAACAAAGATTTTTCTGAGCGCATTTACGTAGGAAGCAACCGTTTCTTCGCTGATCGCCACTTCGTCGTTTGTCGAAATATCCTGTGCAAGCACCGTATTCGGCACCTGGCCTCCTTGATTTCTTGCGTAGGAACGCATGAGCCTGCGAACTCTTTCTGGATTCTTCTGTACATTGTCGGCACGGTTAATATCCGAGTGTACAACTGCATCATAGTAATCAGCCGCCTGATCCAAAGCAATTTCATCACGCATATCCACAGCCTGCGGCCAACCGCCCCGGCACACGAGGAAAGCCAAACGGTCGATACTTAAATCTGAACCTCCATCTACCTCCGTATTTCCCTCAAACAGATCTTTTATGCTGACTTCACCTGTTGAATCCCCGGATTCATATAGGCTCATCGGCCTCATCGTCAACCATGTAAAACGCCCCGTACCGGAGTGTGTAATCTCCTTGGTATCGGCGGGAACGGCAGACCCGGTGAGGAGAAATTGTCCCAACTCGCCGCGATGGTCAACCTCAAAGCGAATGGCATCCCAAAGCTTTGGAGCAAGCTGCCACTCGTCAATCAGTCTCGGTGTCGCGCCTTTCAGCAGCCGCTTGGGGTTCAACTCGGACATCGTGATGTTCTGCGCTTTCTTTTCCGGGTCGTCCATATATAAAATGCTGGCAGCAAACTGCTCCGCAGTTGTGGTTTTACCGCACCACTTTGGGCCTTCAATCAGCACCGCACCTTTGCCTTCCAGCTTCCGCATCAGAATATCGTCAGCAATTCTTTTCCTGTAATTCTTCATTTGGGATACCTCGCCTTCCTTTGCGTTAGCTTTATTATATGCACTGATTATGGATTATGCAATGCTTTTCCGATAGTTGGCGAAATATTTTTCCGACGATTGGCGGAAATTTGATACGATAGTTGGTGGCACAATCCCTGCCCCTGTGCAAATAAGCAACCCCTCTCTCTGCATCGCAGCGTGTCACGGGAATACCCTTCATCTTGGCACGTTGTTAGGCTTCAAAGTCCACGGACGAGTTGCAGCGGTTCATCTCGGCATCCTTTTCTTCGTTGTCCAGTTCTTCGAGCGTGTAGCGTCTCGAATTGCCCCGTGTATAGCCCAGAGCGACCATCAGTTCAGGCGCGGAGTCGAATGTGCCGGACAGCCCTTCGCCCTTCTCAGCGGCAGCCATCGCTGCCTGAGTCACCGCGTTAGGCACTTCCATGTCGTATGGAAGCCTTCCCGCTTGGACGACGACCTCTGCAAAAGAAGTAAATGCCTCTTCAAGCGACAGATTATATCGGGAGCAGATGGCCGCCAGCTGCTCCCTAATGTTGGTTTCCAGTTCAAAGGTTATTGTTGTCTTCATCCGCATCGCACCTCCAGTACCGCCACTATACCATGTGTAAGGTGCTGCAGGAAAGAGGCTCTTAAAGAAGCAGGTGATCTGCGCCGATGGCGCAGATCACCTGCCTTGTCTGTTCAGGTAGAGGAATCGTCCTCGCTCATGGCCTTGTCGATGGCGCGGTTGATGTAGGCGTTGACGGACTCGCCGCGCTGTGCCGCGTGCGCCTGAATGACCTCTTTTTTGCCTTTAGGCATTACAAGATTGATGCGGTCGTAGTTATTTTTCATATATTTATTTACGGCCTTTTGTTGGGCCTTGCTTGCTGGGGACATATTACAGACCTCCTTGCTACTACATATCATGGTAGCACAAATAAATATCTGCGTAAATATACAAATTGCACATATTTACACAGATATATTTAGTGATTCTGCCAGTTGATATATCTGCCCAAATATGTTACAATGAGTGTACAAAATAAAACAGCGGCAGTTGTGAGGAGTTGGCGCTCCTCACAACCTGAGCAGGTGAAGCAACCACCTACACAACGGAAAAATTCCGCACCGCAGGGAGAAGTATACCCTATTTTTGAAGGGTTTGCAAGTGCTCTCTTGCCGAAAGAATGCTCCGTATCTCCAACGCACCGTGTAGGTATATTCTGCACGGTGTTTTGTTTATCAAAAACAAAGGAGTACGGACATGGACGAAAACAGAAAGAACACCATCGAAGTGGAGATGACCGAGGACGATTGGATGGAACTGCTGCAGGTTTGCATTGACCTGCGCGTGACGCCTGACACCCTGATTGAGTCCTTTTGTTGGGAGGTCATCCGCCAGCAGTCATTGCTGCGCATCGTCGCAGACGCTATTCGCCGGGACGCTGTTACACGCAGCGCAAAGTAATGGAAAGGAGCTTTAACCATGGAAAACAGGAACAACAACCCCATTGCGGAAGAGATTATCCATAACAACCCCACCGGGTATGGACTTTTCGCGGGTATCGGTGACAATTTCAACAGCGCGGCGCAGGCTATCTGCGAGCTGGCGGACGATGCGATTTCCAATCTCCGTGCCAACAGCGACGACCCCGACCTCTCCATGACGATTGTGGTGTCCTTCGAGAATCTGGGCGATGCGGTGGAGATCGGCGTGGTGGACGGCGGCACGGGCATCACCAATTTGGACAGTGCGCTGACCATCGCCTGTCGGGACGGGGCGCAGACGCCGCTGAACGAGCATGGCTTCGGGCTGAAACACGCGCTGGCGTCCTGCGACAGCAGCCCCAGCCAGCAGTGGAGCATCCGGACGCGGACGAAAAAGGACGCGGCTGCAAACCAGTACCGCGAGGTTACGGCGCCTTACTCCATGGGCACTTCTGAGGAGGACCAGCCCATGAAGGTGTTCTTTTACCCTGGTGCCGGCGGTCTGCCCTACCCGACCGGCACCGCCGTTACCGTCCGCTGCCCCATGGCAAAGTTCCAGACGGTGAAGCCCGACCGCAAGGCGGCGCAGTCTGATTTCCACCATCTCGTGATGTATGCCATCGAGGAACTTCGGTATATCTACGCCGGCGTGTTGGCCGATACGAACATCACGATGAAGGTGCTGGAGGTCAACGGCGGCACAGAGAAGTGCCACATTTTGAAGCCTCTGCAGCCCACATGGGAGGAGGGAACCATGAAACGGCTGGAGAATGTCCCCTATGATTTGGGCGGCGGACAGCTGACCATCCACTGCCGGTATGGGAATATCCTCCCTACCAAGAGCAATGCCATTTACTATAAGGGCAACATGGCCTCCAGCGGTGTAGAGCTGCGCATCAACGGGCGCGCCATTGAGCACGGACTGTTCGACCGTGTTTGGGGCGAGGCTATTCATCCCAGCCAGAACCGCTTTCTGGTGCAGGTAGACCTGATTACGAACAACTCCGCTGCACTGCCTGCCACCAAGAATACAAAGACGTCCTTCTGTGAAGCGGACCCGCGCCTGAACAAGCTGTTCCGCTGGATCGCAACCTATGTCCCCGCACCGCCCAAAGACGCGGACACCATTGAAGCCCGCTACGTCAAGGAGCTGGCAGCTAAGTGCGAGAGCAACCCCGATGCCCTGCGGGTGAGCCGCGAGGAGCCGGTGTTTCAGAAAATCGGACTGAAGGCGAAGGTAGACCTGTTTGTGGGCTGCGTCAATGGCGTGACCATCTATGAAGCCAAGGCGGGCAAGACGAAGGCGTTGGATTTATACCAGCTCCGTATGTATGTGGACGGCTGTGCGCTGGACAACAAGCCTGTGGATGAGGCAATTCTCATCGCGCGGTATCACCCGCCTGAGGTGCGGGAGCTGCTGGACATCCTCAACGGGCTGTCCGCGCCTGATGACCGTCCCTACAATTTCCGGTTAGTCACATGGGATGAGGAGGGCATCTTCGTGCAACAGAGCGCGTGACTGAGGCGAGGGAAAAGTGTGCAATGGTTGCACACTTTTCCCTCCCTGCGCGGCACACGAATCCGATTGTGTGTGCGCCTGAATTGTATGAACCGAGGATGCGGAGAACGACATGATTATCAAAAACGCCATCAAATGCAGAAAGTGCGGGGATGTTATAGAATCTACCTCGACACACGACTTCAAAATCTGCTCGTGCGGTGCCTGTGCTGTGGACGGAGGACACGAATACCTGCGGCGTTCCGCGCCGTCGCTGGATGACTTCATCGACTTGAGCGTGGTCAAGCTGGACGAATCAGCCGACAAGTTGTTTTTCTCATAATGGTACAGCAGGTCGCGGCGTTGCCGCGACCTGCTGTTTTATACAGCTCATAGTTGCACATATGTGCGGGCGAAAGCTCGGTATCCTGTTTTGCCTTTCCGTGCGCCGCCTGCTACAGTAAGGCCAGAAAAGGCGGGACTGCTTGTGGATGCAAAGAAAATATGCTATACTTTGCCCTGTGTGATTGAATTCAGGAGGGACGCCATGTTTTATACGGATGAGGAAATATCTGTCATCACCGGCTTTCTCAACGGCTATCTTGTCCGTGACCATGCCAGTGCCAAAGTAAGAGAATCGTATATCAGGATCAGCGCAGGGCTTCAAAGTCATACACTGACCAGGGACGATTATGTTTGGCTGGAGAATGCTCTGTTGTTTCTGCGCCCGTACTGGTGGAGTGACCGCGAGGATGGGAAAATGCTGATGGATGCGTTCCTGCATACGCAAACATTAGCAAAAGAAGAATAGCGAAAAAGATGAAGGATGTACCAGCTGATACACCCTTCATCTTTTTTTCGGTTTATTTGCGTTTCGCCCCTTCAAGATTTTGTCGGGGTCATGTCCACGCTGATATCTCCGCTGGACATGATCGCCCATCCCGTGCCTGCGCTGCTCCGTCCTCAATGCCTAATGACCTCAAGTACAAGGTCATTGTAGCGGAAAGCTGCCGGGGCGTACAGGTGGAAAACGCTTCTTCGCCGCGAGAACCGGCTTATCCATTCATATCATCGTATCCATGAGGGCTGCCAAAGCTGCTTGCTGCACTGATGTCAGGCAATTCCATTTATCCAACATCTCACGCTGCGCGGGAGTCAGAGCCACACGAATGTCGTCCTGCGCAAAGAATTGCGACAATGTAACACCGAAAGCATCGCAGATCTTCTCAAGCGATGCAAACGATGGCGTCATAGATTTTTTATACCACGAGGAGATGGTAGACTGTGGCAGGCCAGAGCGTTCAGCAAGCTGATATTCCGACCATCCCCGTGCCTCACGATTTCGTTTGATGATTTCCAGAATATCTGTCACAACTTCACCACCTAAGATTTTTCGTTTATTATACTTTGAAAAATCGTTGCATTTTAATAATTATTATCGTATTATTTATTACGACAATACTTCGGTTGAAGGCGTGATGTTTATGGGAGAAAGCCGTCACATATACCGCTGTGCGGTCATAGGGCAAGCACCCATGCGCTTTCCATGGGGGTTTGATGAAGAAGATAGTGGCTGCCGGAAAATGAAAATCGAACTGGCGCAGCAGGTTATGGCGCTGCGCCAGCGCGGTGTGACACAGTTTCTGACCGCCTGCGACTGCGGCGTAGGTCTTTACGCAGCCGAGATCGTCAACGGTCTGCGGGAAACCACCGACCCAGACCTGATGCTTTTCTGCTATATACCACATGAGGAACAGGCTACCAAATGGGCACCGTATCTGCGGGAACGCTACTTTACTATGCTGGAAAAATGCACCCATATTTCGGTCGTGTGTCCCGTGGGTACGCCGGATGCACAGCTGCAAGCCTATAGGAAGATCATTGACCTTGCCGATGTGGTACTATATGTCCATGATGCGGATATGTCAGCAACGGACAGTGGGGAAAACAGAGCCTTTGCTTTTGCTGTGGAAAGCCATACGCCCACGCTGGTCTTGTATCCGAAAGAGCTGACCGCAGAGTGGGTCGGCGAACAGTTCTATCCCAGACGGTCTTGATAACAGGATGATTAGCCCTGTTCACGACGCAGCAAGCCGGATTGCGCCTTGCCTGCAAAACAAAAAAGCCGTAGGCATCTGTGCCTACGGCTGCATGAGGAATAGTTCGTTTTTCGTAAATCATATACAATTTACGAACCCTGCGTCTGCGCATCTTTGCAGCGCATCGCTTTGCGGCATCTCTGACGGAATTTTTGACGGAGTTAAACTGCCCCACGTACTTTCAATCGGGAGAAAGCATATACTCTGCACCGCCTGCTTTTTATGTGCCAGAGAGGAATGCACATAGGTCTGTAATGTCGTCCGTATATCAGCGTGGCCCAGCAGCTCGCTGAGGCTCTTGATGTCCACGCCGCTTTCCATGCACCGTGTCGCGTAGGTATGCCGCATAGCATGAAAATTTCGATAGCGGGTACCGCAGCGTTCCAACAGCTTCCGATACCGGTATTGCAGTGTGCGCGGCTCCATTGGCGTGTTCGTATTGGTCAGCAGGTAGTTATCTTTTTGAATATTCTGCGTGGCTGTTTTCAACAACTCCAGCATATCATTGGGAATTGCCACAAGACGTACAGAACTGCTGCTTTTAGGGGATTGAACCACCAAATGTGTTCCGGAAGCATCCCGCACACGGGCAACCGAGCGCTCAATTCGCAGAAAGCCTGAACGGAAGTCAATGTCACTTTTGCGTAGAGCGCAGATCTCACCAAGGCGCAGCCCGGTGTTCAGGATTAGAAGGACACAAAATCCCGTGATGTCCGGTGCATCCAATACCTTCTGCGCCAGCGCGGCTATTTCGTGGTCAGCAAATACCTCGACCTTTTTGCTTCGATATGCAGGCAGCTCCACATCCCTGCCGGGGCAGTCGCAATGGCATTTCTTTTTCACAACTTTGAAAATTGTTTTCAGCAGCACGCCAACATCCCTTGTGCTCTTGCATGACAAACCTCTATCTTGCAGCCGCGAAAAAAATACAGAAAGTTTTTCCGCCGTCAGATCACGCAGCAGGATCGTTCCAATTTCAGGGACAATATAGTGCCGTATCATATACTCGTAACGCCCAATCGTTGAGGCCTTCAGTGCGCCGCGGCGCTCGGACAGGAAGAATTCTGCTGCCTGACATACCGGCATTTCACCTGTCAACATAGGCTTCTGTGGCAGCGCATCTTCCATCCTTCGCCGCTTCTCACGGCAGGCGGCATAGCTCTTGGCATAAACATACCCATATTCCGCCTTGCCGGCAGGTGTTCGGCCACGAATATAGCGACCCTCCCACCGGCCATCTTTCCGTTTGTAAATGTTCTCTCCGCGACGTGGCATAGTAATCTTCCCTTCTTTCTGACGGTGTTTGTGACGGCAATTAACAAGATGCCGTGGTATCCTTTCTTTTGAACTTCCAGATGATGGAAACAATATAAAGCAATTTGAATCGCTATTCAGATAGTTCTTGCTTTTTCACAATTTTCCTGCATTTTTTGTTGACTTTTTTGGTAAGTCAATGTATAGTAAAAGATGGAATTGCGGTAACTTTCTGTCGTAAATTGTATATGATTTACGAAATACCCAGAGCGTGTGCTGACACTTTGCAGTATGCACAAACCGCAGCAGCAACATTCATTTGCAACAGACAAGTAAATATGATCCGGTGACACCGTGTGGCTGTGTTGGTCGTAAAGATCTTTTTATATGCAAAAGATCAGGCAGCAGCCTAAAAGGAATTTGGGTTAGAAACCCTCTGCGGACGGCACTGTGAGCGCAAGGAAATGGTCGAAGCGGCGAAAGCTGTTGGGTAATACCGCCATTGGGAGGAAACTTCTGAGAAGGTAGATCATGTACGAAAGGCGAAAGCCTTGTGGCGCGAGGGCAGGAGAATTGCACGGTCAAGGATCTTTGGTACACAGTGGCGCTCTCTCGCTGTGACGAGGGCAGGAGCGTGCGCTGACGGATTTTGTCAGCGTTTTTTCTTGCCAAAATGTCGCTGGTCATCCCCTGAGAAGGGGTTTGTCCGGCATTTTTTCGTAATAAGGAGGAGTGTTACTATGTCTCAACGCGGCGGACGCCCCATTGATTTTCAGGCGTGGGCGCAAAACCAAATAGTCAAAAGGGCTGTAGCAGCACTGGAAGCGCGTGACGAAGCATTTGCCGAGCGAAACGCAGATACGCCGCTGCCGCAGCTGGCGCGGTATCTGAGCCGGTGTGCCATCTCGCTGGGTCACAGCCCATCCCCCAGCGAAGTGGATGGCGGTACATTTATTGAGCAGCGTTTTGGCAGCTGGGCAGCCGCGATGGCGGCGGCAAGGCTGCCGCAGCCTCGTTCCATGCGCAAGCTGCGCGACACCGCTCGCTATAAGGCGGAAAAGGTGAAGCAAGAACCGTTGTTCCGTGAAGAGCGAAAGCAGAAGCGGCAGCGCAAGCTGGAGCAATCCGAGCAGCGAAAACGGGAACAAGCCGCCAAAAAGCGTGCGGAGCAGGCTGCTAAGGCTGAATGGGCGGCGAAGAAGAAGACGGAGGCTGAAGCAAAGGCTCTCACCTTGGCAGAGTCCTCCGCTGAAGCCGCACTTGATACAATATCCGCAGCAATTAACCCCAGTCAAGCCGAGACAGTCTGAACGGAGACTGTCAGCTTTCCATAGGGGGACGGGGTTTAAGCCGCCCCGTCCCCCATCCTCAAATCCGCAAAAGGCAAGTCGAGACGGCAAATGCCGTTGTCTTTTCCATAGCGGGAGGGGTTTGCCGGCCCCTCCCGCATCCTCAAAATCAACAGCCCTAATGGCTGAAGGAGAATTGACATGAAAAAGAATCTGAGATATATCATCGCGTTCCTGCTGGCAATTATGATGCTACTAAGCCTGTGTGCCTGCGCCCAGACCGGCACTGCCGGCAATAGCGGCGAATTGGATCTGGACTATGTGGGAGAGGATACCGACCAACCCGAAGAGGAAAAGCCGTGGTATTCCTGGTTTACGGAGGCCTTCAGCTTCGGCAAAAAGGAAACAACAACTACCCCGTCCCAAAGCAAGCCTGACAGCGTGGCGGATTTCTATGCTCAGGGCTCCGGAGATGCGCCGCAGGGCAACAAGGGCAATAAGACAGACCAGACGCCTTCTACCACCCCGGAGGAGGATACCGCCAACAAGCCGTCCAATTCCGGCGGCAAAAAGGACGACAATAAAAAAGACGACCAGAAGGGCGAGGACAGCAACACCCCCGCGCCTACCCCCGAGCAGAAGCCCGAAAGCAAGAAAAACACCGTCACCATTACCATTCGCTGCGATACGGCGGTGAATAACGGTATGCATCTGGAGAGCAAGTGGGCGGGCATCGTCCCGGCCTCCGGCGTGATCCTGCCGGTAACCACGGTGGAGGTGAAGGAGGGCGACACGGTTTTCGACGTCCTCGCCTTTGTGTGTGAAAAGTACAAGATCCACATGTCCTATCGGGGCGGCACCTCCAGCGGCTGCTATGTGGAGGGCATCAACAACCTCTATGAGTTCGATGGCGGCCGCTGGAGCGGCTGGATGTACTGTGTCAACGACTGGTATCCCAACTACGGTTGCGGCGTGTACTACGTCAAGCCCGGCGAGGTCATTGAGTGGAATTACACCTGCGACCTTGGCCTTGATCTAGATGGCGGTTGGTGGGAAGGTGCTCAGGATTGGAAGGATAACCATGACTGATACCCGGATGCGTTTCTTCGGGAACCTGCATCCGGCGGTCAGTATGGCGTACTTCGTGCTGGTGCTGGGTCTGACGCTGGGATGCATGCACCCCGTTACGGTGGCGCTGTCCTTTCTCGGAGCCAGCTGGTTTTCCATCCGGCTGCGAGGCTGGAGGGCCTACGGCCACACCATGCGGTTTGTGGGGCCTATGTTTTTGCTGATCGCCCTCGCCAATCCGCTATTCAACCATCGGGGCGTGACCATGCTTTTTACCATCAATCACCTGTGGTACACGCTGGAAGCCGTGTGCTACGGTCTGGTGTCCGGCTGCTCCCTGTGCGCGGTCATTATGTGGTTTACCTGCTATCAGGAGGTCATGACCTCGGATAAGTTCCTGTACCTGTTCGGCAAGCCCTTTCCCGGTACGTCGCTGCTGATCACCATGACGCTGCGGTTCATCCCACAGCTCCAACAGAACCGCCGCGAGATCCGTCAGGCGCAGGCGATGCTCTGCGATGAGGGGACACGCCTGCTGCAAAGGCTGGGCAGCGCCCTGCGGAACCTGTCGGTGCTGCTGACCATGAGCATGGAGGCGGCGGTGGAAACGGCGGACAGCATGAAAGCCCGGGGCTACGGTACCAAGCGGCGTACCACCTTCCACCTGTTCCGTTTCGATGGCCGGGACGCCCGGACGCTGGGCCTCATTCTGGCAGTGGCAGGCATCTGCATTACCGCCCGCGCCTTCGGTCACGGGTATATGGAGTTCTATCCTGCCATGACACCGGTGCTGCTGGGCAGTGCCAGCTATACCATGTTTTTCTTTTACGCCGTGCTGATGTTCCTGCCCGGTATTCTTGAAACAAAGGAGGCCATCAGATGGCGCTCTTACGGTTTGACCAACTGAGCTTCGCCTACCCGCTGGCCGAAACGCGGGCGTTGGACGAGGTAACATTAGAGATACAAAAAGGCGAGTATGTGGTGCTGTGCGGCCCCTCCGGCTGCGGCAAGACCACACTGCTGCGCCATGCCAAGCCCGGCCTGCTGCCTGTGGGAGCAAAGGCCGGCGAGACCTTTTATAAGGACGCGCCCCTTTCCCGGCTGCCGGAGCTGACCGCCGCAGCGGAGATCGGCTTCGTACAGCAGAACCCGGATAACCAGATCGTCACCGATTTCGTATGGCACGAGCTGGCCTTCGGCCTTGAGAATATGGCACTGCCGGTTCCGGTGATCCGCCGCCGTGTGGCGGAGATGGCTGCTTTTTTCGGCATGGAGACATGGTTTCGCAGCAAGACCACGGAGCTGTCCGGCGGGCAGAAGCAGCTGATGAATCTGGCCTCGGCGCTGGCGATGGGGCCGAAACTGCTGATACTGGACGAGCCCACCTCCATGCTGGATCCGCTGGCGGCTCGCAATCTGCTTGCCACCGTGCAGCGGATCAACCGTGAGCTGGGCGTAGCCATCCTTTTGACGGAGCATCGGCTGGACGAGGTATTCCCCGCCGCCGACCGTGTGGTGACTATGGATCGGGGCCGTATCCTGTCAGACGGCGCACCGGCTGAGATCGCGCGGCAGCTGTCCGGCAGCGCGGAAAAGAGCCGTATCTATTTCGGACTTCCCGCCGCTGTCCGTATCTTCAGCGAATTGGAGCAAACGGACGATCTGCCCCTGACGGTGCGGGATGGCCGCCGCCGCTTGGAGCGGCTGCTGCCCATCACGGAAGAGACTTCCGTACCTGAAACCGCAAGGGTCGAGAAAGAGACGAAGCGCCCTGCCGTTTTAGAGGGTAAGGAGCTTTGGTTCCGCTATACCGAAAAGGGCAAGGACATCCTGCGGGGCACAGATGTAACGCTTCATCAGGGGGAGCTGCTATGCCTGCTGGGCGGCAACGGTGCAGGCAAAACCACGCTGATGCAGGCACTGGCCGGCTTCCGAAAGCCCTATCGTGGCAAGGTGAAGCTGGCAAAGGGTCAGCGGCTGTGTATGCTGCCCCAGAACGCCCGGTCGCTGTTTGTGGCCGATACGGTGGAGAAGGAGCTGCTGGACAGTGCCGAACAGGACAAAGCCAAGGCCGTGCAGATGGCGGAGAGGCTGGAGCTGACGCCTTTGCTGGCGCGGCATCCCTACGACCTGTCCGGCGGCGAGATCCAGCGTCTTGCCGTAGGCAAGCTGCTGCTGCGGGAGGCCACAGTGCTGCTGCTGGACGAGCCCACCAAGGGGCTGGACGCCTATGCCAAGGCGGAGCTGGCAAAGCTGCTGCTGGCACTGTGCCGGGAGGGCGCATCTATTCTGGTGGTGACCCACGATGTGGAATTCGCCGCCCGGTATGCCACAGGCTGCGCCTTGATGTTTGACGGGCTGCTGCTGTCTGAGGGCGAGCCCCACGCCTTCTTTGCCGGGAACCGGTTCTATACCACCGACGCCAACCGTATCGCGGCAGAGCACTTCCCCATGGACATTACCTGCGAGGAGGTGATCGCGTCGTGTCGAAGCTCTTTGTCAGCCGCCGCACCAGAGCCGCCGCGTGGGTGATCCTGCTGGTGCTGCCCGCCCTGATGGCGGCCTTCGGCTATTACCATAGCCACCGTCCCGCGGTCAATCCGGTGGGGTCACGCACCTTCTGGGATTACGTTATCCTCAACTCGGATATTCTGCTGGGGCTTTTGTTTCTGCTGGCCTCCGCCATCCCCTTCATACTGGTATTCGATAAGAAGAAGCCCCAGGCTCGTGAGCTGGTGCCGATTGCGGTGATGGCGGCCATTGCCGTGGTAGGCCGCACCGTGTTTGAGATCATCCCGCTGCCCAACTTCAAGCCCTGCTCCGCCATCATTATCATCACGGCGGTGGCCTTCGGGCCGGAGGCGGGCTTTCTTACCGGCGCGCTGACCGCCTTTGTCAGCAACTTCATTTTTGGACAGGGGCCGTGGACGCCGTGGCAGATGTTCACATGGGGGCTGGTGGGCTTCCTGGCGGGTATTCTGCAAAATGCCGGCGTATTCAAAGGCAGAAGCCGCCGTCACTTTGCGGCGCAATGGTGGGACAGGCTGTGTCCGGAGAATACCAACCGGGGCGATTTGCTGCATTTTGTGCGGCAGCTTACCGACCACGCGCCCCTGCGGCTCTGCCTGTATGGTTTCCTGTCCGGCTTTCTGTACGGCTGGATCATGAACCTGTATTTCATCATCGGCTACGTCAGCCCCATCACCTGGCAGACGGTAGGCGCGGCCTATCTATCCAGCTTTTTCTTCGACTTCTGCCACGGGCTGTGTACGTTTCTGGTGCTGTGGGCGCTGGGCGACCCATGGGTACGGAAGCTGGAGCGCATCAAGATCAAATTCGGCCTGACGGCGGAGGAGCGGAACTATGTGCTGCCGCCCTCCACATTTGAGATAGCGAGAGAGAACTATGAGTGAACGAAAAACGATCATCAGGACGGTGGGGCTGAAGAAGCACTACACCGTTGGCGGCAACACGGTCCGTGCGCTGGATGGCGTGGACATGTCCGTGCTGCAAGGCGAATTTGTCTGTGTCGCAGGCCGCAGCGGCTCCGGTAAGTCCACCATGCTGAATATGCTGGCAGGTCTTGAGCCGCCCACGGAGGGCGAGATCATTGTCCGAGGCAAGCATCATTTGGAGGCTATGGACGAGGAGCAGCGGACAAGGTTCCGCCGCCGCTATATTGGCTTTGTGTTCCAAAGCTACAACAATCTGCCCCAATACACGGCGTTGGAGAATGTGGCGCTGCCACTGGCCATCCGGGGCGTGCCGGAGGATGAACGGAACTGGCTGGCGTGGCAGGCATTGAGCCGCGTGGGACTGCGCGGACACGTAGATCACCGGCCCGCGGAGCTGTCAGGCGGTCAGCAGCAGCGCGTCAGTATCGCCCGCGCCATTATTACGGAGCCCTCCATCGTGCTGGCGGACGAGCCTACCGGGAATCTGGACAGCCGCACCGGCCAGGAGGTCATGGAGCTGCTGTGTGAGATCTTCCGGGAGCGGAACACCACCTTTGTTCTCAGCTCACATGATCCACAGATGGCGCTTTATACAGATCGTACCGTCTATTTCAGTGACGGGAAAATAGAGACAGAGAATCACCACACCGGAGAGGAGCGCACACAGTGAAAAGAGAAACGGTAAAACGGGCACTGGCCCTGTTGATCTGCGTATGGATGACAGTATCCCTGCTGCCTGCCGTCGCTATGGCGGAAGAGGTCACAGAGGATGTGATAGATGACAGCACCATTGAGGCTTACACGTCTTACGAAAACGGAGAGGACGCCGGCGTCAGCGGGGTCTCGGTTACAGACGAAAAGCCCAACACGGATATCAAGGTCATACCCAGCGACGCCAACGCCCTGATCCTGATGGATACCGGCGCACAGTCCCCCAAAGGCGTTCCCGGTCAGGTGGTGAAGATCGTGCTGCCGCTGGCGGTGAACAAGGAATATCTGCCCAGCGAGAAATACATGCTGCGCAACATCAACATCTATCCCGATGTGCCTACCGACGCCAGCGTGTCCAACTGGCCCTTTGAGCTGATCTATGCCAGCGATGTGCAGCACTTAAAGGATATGTCCTACAACTCCACGGCGGAGGTGTGGTTCGAGTTCAAGGTCAGCGAGTTCGCCAGTAAGGGACGCTACGCTGTGCCCTTTAAGATCAACGCCACTGTGTGGCGGGAGGACGCCGTGAACGGCACCACCATCACCGAGGACGTGACCTTCAAGGTCAGTGCCTATGTGACCGTTACCGACAACGGCAATATGTCCGGCGTCACTACCTCCTTCGGTAGCCTTCAGGTGGCGGGTACCAACGCGGGCGGCTCCTATACCGTGCCTACCGGCACACCCAATCAGACTATCTCCATGCGGATCCCCGTGATCAATGTGGGCGGTACCCTGACCAGCGTGACGGTTTATCCCGTGGTCTCTGCCGCGCTGGACGAGTTCCCCTTCGTGATCGATTCCACCAATTTGGGCAAGTACTTCGACTACTGGGCCAGCGGCGAGGTGAAGTATCTGGACTACACCTTCACGGTGTCGCCCTTTGCAACCTCTGGCAACAAGTCCATTAAATTCAAGGCAAATTATTTCGAGAACAGCGCCCCTGCGGAGGGCTCCTTCTCCACGCAGTTTACTGTGATCGACGGCTATGACGCCTCCGCCATGTCGGTGATGGTGCAGAGCTATAAGCTGTATGTGGACGATACTGAGGTATCCGGCCTGATGGCAGGCGAGGAGACGGAGCTGCGCCTGACCCTGATCAACAATTCCAAATATGACACAGCCAAGAAAATCATCTCCAGCCTGGTATTCACCAATTCTCCCGGCCTGACGCTGTGCGTAGGCGGCACGGATACCGCCTATGCCGACTCCATCAAGCCGGGCGGTACGACGATCCTGAAATACAAGATCATGGCCAAGCAGGACGCGGAGGTTGGCCCCGCCATGCTGGGCATCAACCTGACCTATGAGACCACCGAGGCAGTGGCCGGTAAGGCGGCGCAGAACATCATGCTGCCGGTCAGCCAGAAGATGGATGTTCTGGCCGGTACGCCGGAGGTGTACGGCACACTCAGCAAGGATAAGGAAGCTACCATCTCCGTGCCGCTGACCAACATGGGCCGCGCCAAGGCTATGAATATCCGGGTGCTGGCCACGGACGGCATGACCGCCTCCACCCCCTGTTATGTGGGTGACCTGCTGGCAGGCGGCTCCACCAGCGCCGATGTAACGGTGGGCTTCTCCAAAATCGGCGCGTTTGTGGGTAAGATGATCCTCCAGTATGAGGACGCCAACGGCGAGACCTATTCTCAGGACATCTCTGTGCCCCTGAGCGTGGCGGAAAGCTCTGCGGATACAGATGCCAACAGCGTCAACGCAAATAAAGACGGCACAGGCAGCCGCTGGTGGCTGTGGCTGCTGATAGCGATCCTTGCGCTCATCCTGATCGGCATTGTGGTCTATGTCATCATCCGCTATAAGCGCGGCGAGATCGGGCCCGGTGCCGAAAACACCGCTGCCTTGGACGATTTTGACGACGACTTTGACACAGACGGCGGCGCACCGGGCATCGGGGAGAAGCCGCTGACCTACGACGGAAGCAATAAGGACGGGAATGTATGAAGCCAAAAGACCTGTTTCGCTACGGCTGCACCAACCTGTTCCGGCGAAAGACCCGCACGGCGCTGACAGCCCTGTCCATGGCGGTGGGCGTCATGTGTATCGTGGTGCTGATCTCCGTGGGTCTCGGATATGAACAGGCATACCGCGAGAGCATCGAGGCACTGGGCAGCCTGACAAAGATCGATGTGACGCCTGCCACCGGCGATTACGGACGCAAGGCACTGCTGAACGACAAGGCACTGGAGGCGTTCCGAGGCATCGACGGTGTGGAGGCGGTAACGCCGGTCTATCAGCAGTCTGCCTATATCGTGTCCGGCAACTATGTCAACATGGTGCGCGTTTACGGCATTGACATGACCACGGCGGAGCGTTTCAGGCTGACGCCGGAGCGGGGCGTTATGGCCGGGGACGGCACGCGCCTGCATCCGGAGGTGCTGTTTACCGACGATGTGGCCGCCGGACTTGCCAACAAGGCGAAGGACTGGGAGCTGGCGGTGGATGAGAACGGCAACGCCCTCATCGATCTGCTGGAAGTGCCTGTCCGCATGACCTTCGATTCCTCCAGCCTGATCGGCGAGCCGAAGGCCGACACCGACGGACGGGCACTGCCCTCCAGTAACCTGTATACCCTGCGGGTGACAGGCATCTGCTCCACCCTGAACAACAACTTCGCCACCGCCGCGTTCATGTCCTTCGACCGCTTGCAGGAGATGACGCAGGCCAACGCCAATTACATGGGTGCGACTACCCAGACTAAAACAGCGGAGGAGAAGGCCAACGGTCCTACCTACGACTTGGTTTGGGTCATGGTCAAGAACGTCAACGACGTGCAGCGTATTGTCAAGCTGATCCGCGACACGGGGCTGAACACCTATTCGCTCAACGATATGCTGGAGACGGTGCGGACGCAGTCCCGGCAGATCCAGGGGATGTTGGGCGCGCTGGGCGGCATCGCTGTCCTGATCTCCGCCATCTGCGTGGCAAACACCATGATGATGTCCATTACGGAACGGACGCGGGAGATCGGCGTGCTGAAGGTGCTGGGCACCGTTCGCAGCGACATCTTCAAGATGTTCCTGACGGAAGCACTGATCGTGGGCGTGATAGGCGGCGCGGCGGGCTTGGTGCTGAGCTTTATCGCCAAGTGGCTGATACCGGTGATCTTCGCGTCCCGTGAGCTGCGGTGCGTGCTGCCCTGGTGGCTGGCGCTCTGCGGCGTGGTGTTTTCCGGCTGCGTGGCCATTGCCGCCGCTTGGATCCCCGCACGAAAGGCAACGCTCATCAGCCCCAACGAGGCCATCCGCTCTGAGTGAGGTAACGATATGAAGAAGATATGCTGTGTAGTGCTGGCAATGCTCTGCATCCTGCCGTGTCTGGCGGGCTGCGGGAAAGCGAATACCGCCAATGAGGAGCCGCTGATCCGTAGCTTCGTGATCGGCAACAGCACGGCGGAGATCCAGACCCATACAGAGGATGGCGAAACGCGCTATGTGATCGCCATTACGCTGCCGACGGACACGGATTTTACCCGCTGTGCCGCAAATGTGGAGCTCGCCCCGGATGCGGTGCTGTCCATGGATAGTCCCTGCATCGTGAACGATCTGGGCGGGCGGCCCATCTTGAATTTGACGTTGGCAGAGCGTGATCTGGTAGTCACCCGTGGTGAGCTAAGTCAGACTTACAGTTTTCAGGTCGGATTAGAATGAGGGATAGTTCAATGAAAAAGATTTCAATTGTCTTTACAGTGCTTATTATCGCACTGCTATCAATGCTGACAGCCTGTGGAAAACAGGCGGATGATCCTGCCGGAGCTGATGGTACATCGGCGGATGCCATTTCTTCAGTAAGCATCAATGGCGTATCATGCCGTGTCGATGCTGAGAAAAATCCGGGCGGGCAGGAAACTGGAATGCTGTTCAGCATTTCCATCCCGAAATCAGAGGTTCAGGACGAAACGAATGTTGCCCTGACGCTGGAGCTTGGCTCCGATTGGTCGATTTCAGAGGATAGTAATTGTATAGTACAGATGGATGGCAGTAATGTCATTGTGGATTTGAGTGAAGAAGTGCCGGTAATTATCTTAAAGGCTGACGCCATGGATACGACACGCTGCTACCATCTGACTGTAGAATAGTAGGAAGTTCTATGTTTGCTTTTCTGATATTACGGAGGTGATGCCAATGGGCTAACGACGGTGAGCAACATTATGTTTAACAAAAAAGAAAAAACTCATGAAAGGAATTATAAGAAATGAAAAGTACCATTTCTAAGCGCCTTGTAGCGCTGTGCATGGCATTTGCCATGATGTTCTCCTTGATGACCGTTGTTCACGCAGATACCACCGTCAACGATGGCCTGTCTGCTCCCACTACCCATTCTGAGGCAGATAAGCCGGCTGAGGTATCTTCCATTCTTGTTGGGTCTACGACTGCCTACTACGAGACGGATGACAACACCGGCAATACCACTTACATCCGTGCCCAGCTGACTGGCAAGACCGAGTATGATCTGAAGAACGCTGCGGTTACTGTCAATCTGCAGGATAGTAGCACTACCGTTAAGCTGGATGGCACCGCCATTGATGGTGGCACAGCTCGTACCTTCACGACGAACCTGATGAATAAGGCACATACCCTTACCATCGGCTCGACCGATTATGTTCTGGCGGCCGGTCTGCCCAGCGGTCAGGTTGGCATTGATTCGAACGATCCTCTTGGCTTGGGTACTGTAACGATGGCCGGAACGGCCATGAATGTCTATGGCGCCAATGTTCAGAACCCCTTCATGGGCAATACCTACTTTGTTAATAGAAGCACCAACTGGACTTTCATTAACTACTTCATTTCCAAGGTTCTGCCTGAGGGTACGGAGTTGAACAGTGTTGCTACTACCTATACTCTTAAGGACGGCGCGAAGATCTCCGGCGCTGGTGCCACAGATGTTACTGCTGCAAGCTATACCTTCAACTTCACTGCAGGCAATATTCTCACCGTTGCAAACGACACCGAGAGCCGTACCTACAATGCCCAGCTTGCTGTCGAGGGTCAGTCTGTTATCGTTCAGAGAGATCCTACTACTGGTATCCGCAACTATGATGTTGATTTGACTGAGGTCATTAATTCCACCTATTATAGTGATACGACCATTAAAAACAAGGTCGATGAAATCGTGACCGCTTGGAACGCCTATATTGCTGAACCGCACACCTTTGATGCTGGTACCAGCGTCATGGCCGTTCTGCAGGATTTTGACGAATGGGCAACCGAGAACGAGGATCCGGAAACACGTGAAAGCTATTTTACCGGCACTTCTGACTTCGGCGGCGGCTCCTACCTGTCCAAGCTGAACAACCTGAACTGGAACGATTGCGGCAGCATGGGTGGCTATATGTATACCAATGATGCCAACGGCTTGTACAATGCAAACATTGAAGGCCTTAACACACGAACCGGCAAGTCTTCCATTCCCATGGTGGCGGCCAACAACATGACGTTTACCAGTTCTACCCGTATCGTGTGGTTCTTCACGGTGAACTATTCCAATTGGTTCTAACCTGACGATAGAACTTATTAGAAGGCACTAAACGACAGAGAAGAGCGGGCGGGAGGGTTCCCCACCCGCCCGCTCTTCATTTTATCTATCGGAAAGGGGAACCTTAAAATGAAAGTTTTTCGGCGTATCTCAATGTGGTTGCTGACTCTGATCATGCTCTTTTCCTGCGTCACGCCGGTAAGCGCACTGGAGTCACAGCATACAAGATGGCCGGTTTTCAGTGAGTTAGCAGAGGACCGCTATATAGCAGGTGGCGGTTATGTCCATTTTAATGGGTGGAGCAGCGGGGCTTACTTTGGTACAGTCAATAATGCGTATGTACAATTGACGTTACCGGAGGGGACGACCAACCTCAATTTATCGCCTGCATATTTTACTAACACAACAGGCGCACCGAATTGGACGGATACCGGTATTCGCTTTGAAGATACTACGTTTCGTTACCGTATCGAGCCGCTGAACGAAGGAACGGCGGACTATTCCCAGACACAGTTCTGGCGCTTCTATGATGCTAAGTCAGATCGCAGTGTCGTATTGCCTGTGATCACAATTGTTGAGAATGCCGCTGAAGAGGAAAAAACGGTTGATAAGCTGGAGGCGTATACCGCCCGGGCGGAAAAACTGGTTTCGACCATGAAGCAGTTTGACGAGGTATTCGACGCGTTGGTAGACTCCCAAAATGCCGCATCAGTACAATATGGCGGCCGCCATCCCAGTGATGTCAATCTGGCCTGCATTGTGGCCAATATGATCCAGATCGCCTTTGACATCCAGATCAGTTGGCCTGATACGCATAGTTATTGGGTCGAAGGTACTGGCTGGTCAACGGCTACCGCCGCTGATATCATCAAGCACTGGACGACCTATAAGATGCCTGGTACGGAGAAACCTGCCTGCAATTCAGGTGATAAGATCTCGCAGTATCAAGTAAAGCAATTGGACATGCTTCTGGATGTGGTCGCGCCGTATTATCTGAATTATCTGGAGAACCACCGTATTGTAGAGCCTACTGTCACATACTATGCAGTTGGTGGATCACGGGGATTGATCGACACCGCCAGCAAAACAATAACGCTTCGGTTGCCGGAAGATACCGATTGGAACAAGCTTCCCGCGCCTACGGTAAAAACCAACGATGAATGTCAATTCACCCAGAACATTGGCAGCTTGAGCGATGGACAAGTAATCGCTGCGGTAACACCGGGTGACCGTGCAACAGGCACCTATTATAATGGCAGTGATACTACTGGATACGGATTCAAAAAGAATCTGAGCCAAAGATGGACGATCAACGTCGAAGAGGGAACTCCTTACACAAAGGTACTTACCTTTGACATCGAAACAGCTGATGGTAAAGTTCGCTCTGCCCGCATCACGGATGGCGAGGACGGAAGCAACGGGACGATCAAGCTGAATCTGCCGGTCGGAATCGATTTGACCTCGTTGTCCCCTGAGGTGGATTATGCCGGTGAAGGCTTCTATTACACTGTTGACGACCAGAGAAGTGATAAAACCGAAGAGATCGACTTTACTAAGAAAATCGGACTGGTCGTTTACAACACGGAGTACGAGACAGAGGCCACATATGACGTTTTCGTCACGGCGGAAAAATCTGTGGAGAATGACATTCTCTCTTACAAGATTGGCGATGCGGTCGGTACGATCTCCGGCAGTAGTGTGTCCATAACGATTCCGTATGCCACAGACCTTACCACGGCAGAGCCGGAGATAACGGTATCCGAATTTGCGAAAGTGACACAGAAGCCCGCAGAGCTTCAGGTCGGTGAAAATCACTATACCGTGACCGCAGAAAACGGCGCTGAGCAGGACTATATCGTGACGATCACCCGCACTCCGGTAGCGACGGGGCGGCAGATCAAGTCTTTCCGCTATGGCGGGTATGAAGCCACGATCAACGAAGGTACGGCTGAGATCACCATGACGCTGCCAAAGGGTATCTCTCCTGTTTTCGCGCCGACCATCGAAATTTCCGAGTTTGCCACAGTTTCTCCGGCCTCCGGCGAAGTGCAGGATTTCAGCTCGCCTGTCAAGTATAAGGTCACGGCACAGAACAAGGCGTCTAAAACCTATACGGTCAAGGTCGCGATATCCTCTGAGGCTGCTCCCAATGCGTATATAGGCAAGCTTGAGCAGGTTCGTAACAATATCATCACCCGGTATCGCAGTGAAGCGAATGATGACTGGGAGTGGATGGACCTCGGCTTCTATGAAGACCGGCCAGAAAACTACAACACCTCCGAACACCCCTTCGACATTGCCGCAAAGCTTGCGAAGCTGGACACAACCACAAACGTGGCAATGACCGAGTTTGACCGTACCATCATGATGCTGACTGCCCGCGGCTTTGACTGCACGAAGCTCTCGCAGTACAACAATGGAGAACCGTACATTGACAGCAAGAACAACGAGATCGACAACCTTGTCGCAGCGCTCTACAACTATTCCGGTGAGTACACCATCAACGGCCCCATTTTTGCGTTGCTGGCTTTGGATATGGGAAACTACACCATTCCTGATAATGCCAGATGGACGCGGGAGAACCTGATCAATGTCATTCTGGACTATGGCAATTATGACGAGTTCGGCATTGACATGGTGGGAGCTATCATGTACTCTCTGGCACCCTATCAGAATGATGCTGCTTATGGTGCGCAGATAAAGGAAAAGCTGAACTTGTGCCTGGAAATCATCCTGAGAAAGATGAATTCCGACTTTTCCTTTGGCGCGTGGGGTGCGACCAACAGCGAGTCTGCCGCATGGGTCATGATGGGCCTTTGCAGTATGGGCATCGACTGGAATGCCGATCCCCGATTCTCGGATGGTCAGGGTCACAGTGCGCTGCAGCACTGGATGGACAACTTCGTCAACGTAAACGGCGGCTATTTCCATCATACGACCAGCGTGACCAACGATGCCATGGCAACCTATCAGGGCTGCTATGCCACCATGTGGTATCTCAAATTCCTGGAGAAAGGTCAGGGGACTCCCTGCTACTTCTATTACCACCGGTTTGATTTCGCCCGTGAACTGTCTACGGATGCCTCCATCACCGACTTCGAGATCGAAGGAAAGAAGGGCGTTATCACCGAGGGCGGCGAAGGCGGCGAGAATACCATCACTGTTACGGTGCCCAACGGTATGCCCCTGACGAACCTGACTCCGAAGGTGACGATGGCGGAAGGTGCGACATTGCTGGCTCCGAGTCTGCCTACGACCTTTGTGGAAGGCGTTAAGCAGCCGTTTACCGTGCTGGCCGAGGACGGAAAGACCACCAAGACCTATTATGTCACCGTGAATCATGGTGATGTGGGCGCTTCCGGTGCCGAGTTGGATGCCAGCAGCATTAAGCTGAAAAACGGTGTACTGAACGTAATGGACATTCTGGAGAAGAAAGTCACCAAGGCGTCCGATGGAGCAACGGAGATCCTGCTTACGGTGAGAGCCGGTGTGGATACCTCAAAGATGTATCTCAGCGCCAGCATCTCCTATGCAGCGACAGTTGATCCCTCTCTGGATGGTAAGGATGCGATGAACTTCTCCAACTGGCAGACCTTCACCGTGACTTCCGGCGATAAGACGGTACAGAATACCTACCGTATTAAGGTCATATCCAAGGCGCAGGCGGAGATTACCAGTTTCCGTGTTCAGGCGGTCGGTGAATGGTACAATGGTGTCATCGACAATGCCAAGAGCACCATCACTGTCACCGGTGTGGACGATTCCAAGCTGACCAGCACCAAGCTGGTCACGGACATCGAATTCACCGGAAAGACTTGTTCGCCGACCTCCGGTATCGCTGTGGACTTTGCCAATGCGGTCACGTTTACGTTGGGCGGCGACAATGATTTGGCAAGCCGCACCTACACCGTCACTGTGCTGAATAAGAGCGGTCAGCAGATCTCCGCCAAGAGCAGCGGAGGCGATGATGATACGCCCATCACCAGCACAGCGAAGATCACAGGCTTCTCCGTCCTGGGTGTGGAGGGTGAGATCGACCAGAGTGCCGGAACCATCACGGTCAAGCTGCCGGTGGGAACGAATGTCACGGCGGTCGCGCCGGTCGTTACCGTTCCTGCGGGAGCCGTGGTCAGTCCGGTATCCGGTGAGGTCGTGAATCTCAGCAACCAGTCGATATACACCGTAACGCTGGGTACGGAAAGCAGAAACTATACCGTCACCGTTATCTTTGAGCGCAGCATTTCCCAGCAGCTCTGGGATAAGGTGGCAGAGAACAGCGACGTAGCGGATCACCAGACCAGCTACGGACACAGATTTAATTAAGCAGAAAGGAGAGAGCCATGAAAGCAACAAAATGGCAAAGGGCAGTATCACTGCTCCTTTGCCTGCTCATGGCGATGAGCTTCCTTACGGTTACCGCACCCAAAGCGTATGCGGCAGACGATGCCACAGCGGCAGAAGTAACGTGGGCACAATTAACGAGTTTCAAGTTGGCAGATGAGTCCTATGTCTACAACGACTACACGGCGAAAAACCGCAATACTGCGTGGGAGATCAAGAGTATATACATTGATAATTACTCTGAACTCGTCACAAGAACAGACCGTGGTGATCGTCCCTATGCGGGAGAGATTCAGATCACAGTTAAGCCTCCTGTCACTGTAGAAGATGGCACGGTAACAAGCACGGCTGCCACAACGATACCCACTGAAATATGGGTGGCAAAAACTGATTTTTCCGGAGTTGTAACGAAGGAAGGAACTATCGCTGCAAACAATCTGAAAATGGTTCAGGATGTTGCGGGGACTTATAAGAGTAGCGCTTATAAGACGGAAGTTGCGATTAACTACGGTGATAGTAAGATTGTTTACTACAGCCTACTTATGACAGTTGACGCGGGAAGCGGCGATACGAACACCGCGCCTGCTCTCAAGGCCGGTGTGGATAGTAGTGCGACCGCTACGACCACGGTGGATACGGCATGGACGCTGAATCTGGCTGACATCTTCGAGGATGCGGACAACGACCCCCTGACCTACAAGGTGAGTGTGAACGGCGCCGCTCCTGTTGACGCGGATGCCAATTACAGCTACAAGCCCACCAAAGCCGGTGAGACGACCACGCTGGTGTTCACCGCCAACGACGGCAAGGCCGACAGTCCGACGTATACTGTGACCCTGACTGCCACAGCGGTGAGCGAAGTAACCTATGCAATTACCGCCACGGTCGAAGGATCGTATATAATCAGTGTCGGGAACAAGACTTCACCGATGGGAAAAACTGAGATCACAGTAAACGGTACGTCTGCCAGCGAAGCAAAAGAAGGCGATCCCGTTGTGGTCAAGGCCATTCCTCAAAAGTACAGATTCGCTAATATTGATGACTTATTCGATGCCAAGTTCGACCATTGGGAAGTGGTGGCAGGGCCGACAGGTTTATTGTCCGACCCTGAATTGAAGAAAGCGGATCTAGAGTTCAACATGCCGGCAGAGACTGTCTCACTTAAAGCTGTGTTTGTGGCAGTCGGATCACAAGTCACTTTGACCGCAAACAATTTTGATGCGGGTGATGTGGCATTAAAGATTGGAGACTGGCAAACGGTTGCATCGACATACGATTCCACCTCTGGACAGCACAAGTACAACTCCGTTACTCGGACAGTGATTGCTGGTGCGAAAGTCTCTGCGTATATTGATACGGCCCCTACAGCTAATGCTGGCTTTAAACTGGACAGTTGGGAGATCAAAAACGTAACAAAGAATGAGATAGTAGTTCCTGAATATGTAGCATCGAATCATCCTGCAGACGGAAGTTCCTACATGATACCTTATTTTACCGTTGACGGAACCTCAGACTATGAGATCAAAGCCATCTTTAAAGCGAAGGACCATGGTAATGTGAATGTCACGGTAAATGATGAGAGCATGGGTACTGCCACTGCTCAGATCGGTGCAGGAGAGGCGGCTACAAGTATTAACGACGTAGTTGAAGGAACGGAAGTCAAGCTGCAGGCGCAGCCCAATCTCGGATATGTCTTCCAGGGTTGGAGTGCGACTTATGGTTCCGATAACACTCAGGTTGTTATTGCGAATAGCACTGCAGCTCAGACAACCTTCGTTATGCCGGCAACCAATCGTCAGCCCGTCAATGTGGTTGCCACCTTCGCGGAAGACCCCAACTATTTGAGCGAGGAATGTGTTCTGGAATCGGTGCTACTGTTGAATCATAGCGGTAATACCTTTGAAGGCGATCAGGATGGCACGGCATTTACAGTTACCCTGCCGGCTGATGCGGACGCATCCAATCTGGCCAATATGGTTCTTAAGCTGACGTATTCCAAGAATGCCAAGGTCTTTAGAGATGGAGATACAGCGGCGTGGAATGCGAACGGACAAGCCTGCAATATGACGTTGGGCACAGTCACAAAGTTCGTCGTGCGTTCGCAGAAGGATCTTACGGAAGGCAACGAAGGTCCTACCCGGGAGTACACCATTACCATTCAGAAAGCTGCGTCGCCCGGTACACCCACCCTGTCCAACGGCTCCGCTACCCGCACCAGCAAGACCGGTGCAACCGTGAAGTTCACCTCCAGCGAGGCAGGCAACTACTTCTACAAGGTGGTGGATCACGGCGCGACAGCTCCCACTGCGGATGAAATCATGAAATCCACCACTAAGGGTACGGCCAGCACGGGTGAGATAACCTTCACCCTCAGCAATCTGACTGAGGATGCACGCGACATCTACATCGTGGTCGTAAGCGCAGCCGGTGGTGAGAGCGCACCCCTGAAGGTGGAGATCCCCGCCTATGGCAGTGGCACTGATACGCCTGATACCGGCGCGTATAAGATTTCGATAAGGGCACCCAAGGGTGGTACGATCACCACTAACCGCACCAAGGCGGATGCGGGTGAGGAGATCATCGTTACCGTAACGCCCGACAACGGCTATCAGATGGTGTCTGGTTCTCTGTCCTATACGCTGGAAACAGCGGGCGGCGAAACCAAAACCATCAGTAACGGACGCTTTACCATGCCTGCGGGCGATGTGTCTATCACCTGCAAGTGGGAGACTGCCACAACGACCGCCAAGGGCATCACCAGCTTCTCCATCAATGGCGTGGCCGGTGCGGTGAACAACAGCACCAATACCATTACCATCACCATGCCCCGCGGCACAGATGTGACGAAGCTGACCCCGGTTATCGCCACAAACGGCGTCAAGTCTCTGACGCCCGGTAACGGCGTAACGGTGGACTTCACCAATGCCGTGACCTACACCGTCGCCATGGAGGATGGCAGCAGCAAGACCTATACTGTCACGGTCTACGTGGACAAGGGGACGCTGGCCGATCAGTTTTGGGATAAGCTGACTGATTTCGCCACCCAAGTTCCCTGGTGGCAGTATGCCGAAAAGCAGCAGAGCACCAGCAAGTATCCCAAGTATTGGTAAGTAGATGGCTCCCGACCCCACAGACACCCTGAAATACCAATCGCAAAACGAACAAAAGAGCAGCCATTCCTAGGAATGGCTGCTCTTTCTCTGTAATGACTCAGGCACGGGCGTGATGGGCGTTGGCCTCCCCGTGTGCCTGAACCCCGCCTACCCCCACGGCATGACACTATGGGGCTCTGAAGGGGCTGAGTGCGACTGCGAAAGCAATTGCTATACGCCGCGCGACTCACGAAACGTAAATACGCATTTGATGTGTCAGAGCAGGGATGCCAGTTAAGCATTGAGCCAGTTGTCGAGAATAGGCCGCATCGGTTGAATAAATGAAGGAAGACCACTTGCCGAAAACAGCAGGTAGCCTTCCCTTAGATAGAGAGTGATTTCCTTGGAATTTGTCCTTCCGAACGTATTGACAATATACTCGATTATGCTACGCTGGGATTAGGGGGCAGGTGCGGGGGTACGAAGTTACATTTCACCGCCTGAGCGTGACTGTCTAGGCCGCTGGGGTCACTGCGGAGTTGCGGAAGGCACGGTGCTCGTGCCACTTCCTTGCTCAGACCGCTTTTTGAGCCCCAAATCTCCATCTGAATACTCATTAATGATGGTAGAAATTTCATCGTCAACCCGAAGAACAGTCAAAGAAGCATAGCGCAGATTATTTCTCCAATCCTTTCTGCGAAAGGTTTGCTTTACATCCTCAAAGGCGTTTTCGCTATTAAGAATGATAATCATATGAACCGTCGAAATATTCTCGTTGGATAGCAAGTTGAAGACAACATCTGAGGCAAGTGTGTCACGGCCTTTGAAGTAATAGAAGAACCATGCTTCTTCATTTGTGCTATTAATCAGAAAATAGCGCATATTCTCATAGCTTTTTTCTGAATCTTCCGTATCTTCCAAGTGCTTTGGTGGATAAGGAATAAGGCCAGCCGTTTCAAATGTTCCTTCTATAAAGCGAGTCAGACGCTCACCATAGTAGATTTGTTGCCAAGACCAAATTAACTCAATTAGTTCTCGTGCGTTTCTTATATACCTTGCTAAATCAATATCCAACCCCAGTCTATATGCTACCCGATTCCATTCTGCTTTTGATTTTACATTATCTGTCCTTAGAAATCGAGAAAACAGGCTTGGGGCGAGTTCATATTTGGTTGCAATATCCACCTGCGAAACTCTTGGATTTTGCTGTAGGAACAAGTTGATTACATCTTTTACCAGTTGAGGATCTTTGGGGAAATTATCTCTACTTCCTGTAATTTCCATCGTTCGCATATAGTAGTCTTCAAATTTTTCCAATTCTTTTGGCATCTTTGCATCTTCACCCATATACAAACCTCCCAATTTGTTTGATTAATAGTACCACAAGAACGAAAAAAAGTCAACGTAAGATAAGCGAAATGGCGTTTGGCAGAAATGATTGTATTAACATTTTGAGTGTTATGATTTATTTTTTTACATCTATATATTGACTTTTATCGCCACCTGTGTTATTTTAGAGGAGAAGACAGATAGTCTTCAAGTTATTTCTCTGAAATAACGACAAAATACGGGCCGGCTCGCCCGGAATCAACGCCTGCGGAGATACATCTATCTACGAAACAGGAAGTGGCTGATAGCCATCAGAGCCTTAAGCAAGAGTACGGGAAGGCCGTCTCGGAATTTACGCCTGTGGAAATGCTATCATTGACGAAGCAGGAAGGCTGAACGAAAAGCCTCGGCCAATAAAAAAGCACCTCCCGCTTGCCGGCGGGAGGTGCAGGATACAAGACAGCGAGAAGCCATCAAGTACCAGTGCAAGGTTATTTTATCATGGCGTCTCGGAAAAATCAATTAGAAAAGGAGACGCCATGAATCCCATTTTACTCGATCGCCGGGACTCGGCGAAATACTTAGGGATCTCAGTTTCAAATCTTGACCGCCTTCGCGCAGCGGGGGAACTTCCTGCTGTCCAATACCGGCGCAAGGGAAACGTCCGCTATCGCGAAGAGGATTTGAGGAAATTTATCGAACAGCGGCTTGATGGCGTGGCTCGCGGCAGAGCGGATTTTTGCCCCAGCTTTCGCGGTGGTAATGGAAAGAGGGGGGCGTAATTGATGCCCCGGAGAAAAGAAAAGACAGTAGTTCGAAATGGAATCGAGTACTATTATAAAAGCATTCGCGATGAACGCGGAAAGTATATCACTGTCTATGGTAGAACAATTGCAGAGCGCGACGAGAAGGTAAAAAAGCGGGAGGCCGAGATTCGTCTTCGCCGCAAAATTAAGGAATTCCCAACTTTCAGCGAACGCGCAACGGAGTGGCTGTCGGATAAGTCCGCTGACCTAAAGCGGAACACCTATAACAATTATGAACAGATCATCCGCACACACTTCATCCCTGTGCTTGGTGACAAGCGATTGATCGACATCACCGGCGAAGATATAAAGAAGGCTATGGCTGTAGCAGAGGCGCAGTCCGCGTCCGTTTATCGCAAGGCTTCTATGCTAATCAAACAGATTTTTGCCGATGCCCTCACCTGTGATTTGATCCAGGTTGACCCAACGACAAAGTATACCTTTAAACGCGTGAGGCGCGAAAAAGAGGATACAGGGGAGGAATACTTGACGGATGCGCAGGTTGCCACGCTACTTGCCGCGATCAAAGGAATTTATCCTCTGGAAACGTTTGTCAAATTGGGGCTTTATGCAGGACTGCGGCGCGAGGAGTCTCTGGCACTCCAATGGGACTGCGTTGATCTCAATGCGGACACTCCGCAGATCGAGGTTACGCGTACATGTATCTTTTGCCACAATCGTCCGGAGATTTCCAATGTGACCAAGACCGCAGCTGGCCACCGTAATATACCTATTCCAGTGCCCCTTTTCAATCATTTGAAAGGAATCAAAAAGAGCGTTGCCTCTGATTTCGTCATTTGTAATAGCAGTGGACTTCCCTTAAGTGAGACTCAGTTCCGGAATATGTGGCGAAAGATAAAGCGACGCAGCGTTGGACCGGACGAATATATCCGCTATAAACAGCATGGAAAGAAGTCTCATTCCGTCAATCGGGAAGCAGGCCGGACTGCTGCCCACAATCCCAATGTACGCTATATCATTGACTTCCCGGTTAAAACACACATGCTTCGAAAGACCTATATCACAAACCTGATTTATAGTGGGGTCGATGTTCGCACGGTAATGGATTATGCCGGGCACAAGAATCCCGATGTTACCCTCAAAATCTACGCACAGGCCAAGAGCGCAGAAAAACGGACAGAGTCTGCAAAGCAGATCAATGAGGTTTTCCCGTCCGATCCTACCACATAACTATCCCCCGCAGGCACCATACGCACACCTTAAAAGACAAAATCGACGACAAATTTCATTCGTCAAACCCGCAAGTCGTTGCAAATACAAGGGTTTCTGCCAAGTGAGCGTAAGAAGTACGGTCTGAAGGCCGCCCGTCGCGCACCTCAGTTCTCCAAGCGCTGATCGGACGCAAATTCACAACTCAAAAGCTCAAAAACCCCGGAAAATCCGCATTTTCCGGGGTTTTCTTATGCTCATTTTCATAAAATATGACTGATTTTCTCCATTCTTTCCTTTGACCATCGACCGTTTTGCAAAGCTTATTATACCACGCAAGCATAAGGCCTATGTTAAGCAAGAGGTCTTTGGGGTGATTGGAACAGCGAAAGACTGGCTTTTACTACCCGGTTGACAAAACGGACCACTTCCTCTTTGCTGTACTTGTCATAGCCCTCCACGACGACATGCATCAAACCGTTTGACAGATGGGTATACATCATTTCCAGCTCTGTCTCACTGGCATTGGGCAGCTCCTTCCGCCAATAGGCAATACTGTCCTTCTTGGCCAGGGCAATCATCCGCATGAGGACTGTTGAGCTTGTATTCCCCAGAATCAGAACCCGGCAGGCTGCCTGATTCCGATCGACCATATCGTAGATGGCTTCGATCAGAGCCGTCACATCAAACGAATTGACATAGCGAAGGGATTTTTCGAATGCATCGATGAGTTCGTTCTCAATGCTCTCCATCAGGGCAAAGCAATCGCTGTAATGGGCATAGAAGGTGG
>ERZ827524.676-NODE-676-length-41485-cov-3.693580_pt1 | contig 41485 bp, 36 predicted proteins | sample MGYA00519702_ERZ827524 | MGnify/ENA primary metagenome ERZ827524 (study PRJEB31778, sample SAMEA3449341) | human gut metagenome | biome: human gut; feature: human-associated habitat; material: faeces | place: United Kingdom | collected 2010/2012 ...
CGCAGTTGGTATTGCCGTCGCTGCTGTCCTCTGGTATGAGATCGTAAAGCTTGTTAAGAAACTTGTTGGGAGAAAAAGGGAGGTGTAATGTGAAAAATATTATTTTTCACATTACATTTGATCCTTGGCGCCCCCAAATGCTCGGGCATACAACAAGCTTTAAAAAAGGAATGGTGATTAAAATGAAAAACGGGGTTATTCCCTATTCCATGTGGGTATTGTTTGCACCGACTTTCCGCAAACATCTTCCGATTCTCGGCATAACCGAAGGTAAATCAGTCATGAAAAGAGCAAAAGCTAAATACCGGAGTATCATCAAAGACATTCCGTCGTTCGGCAAAAACGATATTCTGCTTGTCAACCTGCTCAGTGCCGCCCAGATAGCCGCTGTTTATCTCAGCCTCGATGAAAAACCGCCGCTTGAGCAGATGACCGAATACTATAACTTATCCATGGACGATAGTAGGATCATGAGAATCTTTCTGAAAAGCACCGATTATTATTCTGTGGGATATCAGAAAAAGCTCGCAAGGCAGGCGGAACAAAGCCAGCTTTCAGATAATCCGTATTCCTGGAGATTCAAGTTCTTTGCAGGCCAGTCTCTTGATGCCTTTGACGCAATCTTTGACCGGTGTGGAATCTGCCGTTTGTTCAGCGATCTTGGAATTTCGGAGATTACGCCGGCAATGTGCAGATATGATTACGGTATGGCAAAATGGACGAAAACCGTTTTCACAAGGGAATACACCCTCGCATCAGGCGGTAGAATTTGTGACTGTCATTATAAGCGGAAAAACCAATAATGAGGATTAATGAATAATTAGCGGGGAGAGAACTTCATGAGAAATTCTCTCCCCGCTTTTGCCACAAAACAAATCGGTATATGTAATCCGATATAATATTAACGGTCTGTTATACCGCCTTTAATTTAAAATCATTCAATATAATAGTATGTTTATATTCAGGAAATGACGATAATCAATGATAAAATAATCATCATTTTACACGAACCGTTCCATTTGTCTCATGCACAGGAATAATGCAAGGTCTCTCATTGGGACTGGAGTTTGGAGAATGCATAACAAAGTACAAATCATCTCCTGATTTATGGAATAACATTCCATGGCCGCCGTCTTCTTCAAATAAAAGCTCTTTTTTATGATACCATTTCCCATCAATATCCCCGTTATCAGAATACGATATGATTTCACAATATTTCCCATTTGAAAAACTGGACCAAATCATTATCAGTTGACCATCTTTCAACCTATACAAAAATGGTCCGTCCGTTACATAATTACCATCACCTTTTACACTTGATTTTTTTGCAAAAGATGATGCCTTAAACAATTCTATTGGGTTTCCTATGCTTTCTTTCAGATCGTCCGATAATTTCATAGCACATATTTCACCATCTGATACTTGTGTCCATTCATGACAGAAAACAATGTAGGGGGTGTTGTTTTTGTCAACATAAAACGTCCCGTCAAGACATTCCCAATCAGGCGGAGTAACCGGCCCGTCACTATGCGAAATAAACGGCCCCATCGGCGTATCTGCAACTAATATTTGAGTGCCTCGGTGCCTGTCTTCACTTTTAAAACTTACAAACATATAATATTTATTTTTATACTTGTGTACTTCGGGGGCCCAAAAATGCATATCGGACCAAAAGTTTTCAGGTCGCGAAAAGCACTCATAGCTGTCGGACCAACTTTCAAGATCTTCGCTTAAATAGACATCAAGTCCGGAACATTTTCCCCAGCACTCTCCGCCTCGTGAGCCATACAAATAGTATTTTCCCTCATCGGATAAAATAAAAGGGTCTCTAATATGTATCTGTTCTTTTTTCAATTTTAAAATATCCTTTCCATTTTTATAAGGTTGGCTCCAGATTGATATTATCACTCTGTTTTTTAGACTTTCTTTATCCCGACTGTTGGCAAAGAGTTTTTAAACCGAGACGGTGTAATTGCATACTTTTTTTTGAAAATTTTACCGAAATAACTGGAATTTGAAAACCCGCATTCCATTGCAATTTGCGTTACCGACTTATCTGTTTCTTTCAATAAGTTAGCCGCATGAGCCAGCCGATATTCCGTCAGGTACCCAACAGGGTTTTTATTTGTATATCGCTGAAAACTCCGAAAACATTCACTTCGACTGATGCCGGTATTCCGTGCAATGTCTTCAATTCGGATGTTTTCGGCGTAGTGCTTATGTATATAAGCCATAATATCCTTTGCCTTTTTTTCATTTCTGTGATCCGTTCGGAACGGGATAAATTCGTGTTTATGCTCCTTAATATAGCAGAGGGTAAAACTCCATATACGGCTGATGAGACTGATACACAGCAATTCGTAATTGTCAGTCCGCTTATCATCCAAATCGTATATTTCATTCAATAGCTTCACAATGTTTTTACCTTCATACGTCGTGTGTTCAATGGAAAACCCCATAACAGATGACTGCAGAACCGGCTGAAAGTACTTGCGAAACATAGTACCTTCATTGCCACCGGTAAATAAAGACGGCAAAAAACTCACCGTGAACATCACTACATTGTCAAGGTCCGAAACCGGTGTAGCCATGTGCATCGTATTCGCGTTAATAAAAACGACATCTCCTTGCCTGATTCTGATATGCTGCCCGTCTATATAGTAGTCCAATTCACCGGATAACAGCACCCCGTATTCGAATTCATTGTGCCAGTGGCAGTCTATGGTATGGTCGATAAATGTACGAAAATCGCCCGTCCACACAATAAACGGAACCGATGGATCCGGATATTCAAAGAGTTCTCTCATCGTATGGTCAAACAAAAATGGTTGGTTCAACATTATAACGCCTCGCTTTGAGACTATATTACCAAAAAGGCGGATAAAAATTATATATAAATTTGATTTTTGGTATTATAATTATATATTAGACGGGTTTAATTGTCAATGTATAGCTAAAAACGAGTGGTACAATCCACCATTGGAACGTTGAATGACGGGGGCTTTGCTCCTTATTGAATCCGCCGAGGATGTTTCTGCTGAGGGAGACTATCTGTAAAAAGACAACCAAAACGGACGGTATATATGCTGCAGCCGATCGGTTTTGTTCCCCTTACACGCTGTTGAATATAGCGTGTAAAAAGTGACACAGTTATCTGTAAATATCGTTAGAAAAGTAGGGAATGATTATGGAAAAATTTAATTACCGGCGGACAAAGCTCACTTGCTATTTTACATATCTTGCAATGTCTTCGGTATTCAGTTTGCCGCCGCTTTTGTTTGCAACTTTTAGGGAAATGTATGGAATATCCTATACACTCCTCGGAACACTCGTCCTTGTAAATTTTTGTACACAACTTGGAATAGACTTGATCTTCAGCTTTTTCAGCAAGCACTTTAACATTCATAAAACGATTCGGCTGATGCCCCTTGTCACCGCAGCAGGCTTATGTGTGTACGCGTTGATTCCCATGTTGTTTCCGCAGTATGCTTATATAGGACTGATTATCGGTACCCTTCTCTTTTCGGTAGCGGCAGGACTCGGAGAAGTATTGGTCAGTCCCACTGTTGCGGCGCTGCCCTCAGATACTCCCGAAAAGGATATGAGCACTCTCCACTCTCTGTATGGCTATGGCTTTGTGGGTGTGGTTCTGATTAGCACCCTGTTCCTTCAATTTGTAGGGAAGGAATATTGGATGTATTTGACCTTCTTCTGGGCGATCCTGCCGGTAATTGCTTCAATATTACTGATGACATCCCCTCTTCCCAACATGAATATGGAACACAGTGAAGCAACGGTAACAAAATCCAAGCACAGAACTAAGAGCCTTCTTTTGTGTATGGCTTGTATCTTTTTGGGTGCATGTGCAGAAAATACCATGTCCAACTGGATTTCGGTCTATACCGAAAACGCATTGCATATGCCTAAGATATGGGGTGATATTCTCGGTATGTGCCTCTTTGCAGTTCTGCTCGCTCTAACAAGAACCGCTTATGCGAAATATGGCAAAAACATTTCTAAGGTTTTGACTTTGAGTATGCTGGGTGCAGCCGTATGTTATTTAATCGTTGCTTTCTCACCTAACGCTGTTTTGTCCCTGATTGCCTGCATTGCAGTTGGTATTTGCTCGTCTATGTTGTGGCCCGGAACGCTGATTTTAATGGAAGAAAAAGTCCCTGCGGTTGGCGTCGCTGCTTATGCATTGATGGCGGCAGGAGGTGATCTCGGCGCCTCGGTTGCTCCTCAAACACTTGGTATCATTGTAGATAATATTTCTCTTACAGATTGGGCACAAACATTTGGAAGCGCATTATCGCTGACTCCTGAACAAGTTGGATTTAAAGCGGGTATGCTGATAGCCGCCGTTTTCCCGATTTTAGGTGTAATTCTTTTGGCTTATATGAAAAAGCATTTCAAAAAAGCACAAGCATAGGGAAATAGTAGCTATTTATGGCATCCCTGATTTTATTAATATTTGAATAAATGCAAGACAGAGGTAGATACTTTTCGTAGTATCTACCTCTGATTTTTATGCTATGAAAAATTTCTTTTCCTTGCCTTTGGCAAACTTGATAATACCACATTCATTTCAGCCCTATCAAGTGCAAAAAGCCCTTTGAGAAATCAGCGGGCATGCAGTTGTAGATAGTTATTATTACTTATATAGATTTGCTTTTCTCTTTCATTCATAAATCAAGCGTTTTCTCTCTATCAGCGTACATCTTGACAAACTGGAAGTTGCCTATATCATTACCTTTTCAAAGCGAAACATCCCCTCAAAATATTCGTTTTCTTTTCCTTCTTTCTTCTCATATTCATCAGGGGTATTAGGGTCAGGATGTTTTTTATTATAAAACTCTACAATATGAAATCCGCAACGATTCACATAGAAATGTACATTTCGTTTTTCAAAATATGGCGTGCAAGTTTCCCATACTTTTGTTTCCGGATGCAGGCTTTCTATGGCATCCCAAATTGACTGTCCTATGCCTTTGTTCTGAATACCTACCTTAACAAATAAAAAATCGAGATGGTTGTGTTGTATTTCTTTGTCTATTATAACAATAGCTCCCCCAACTGATATTCCATCTAAAACCGCTTCATAAGCAATAGCTCCTTTGGTAGAAAGAGAACGGTCTATATGGTTTTCAGGCAATATTTCTTCCTCTGTTTTGCCAAATTCTTCGACTGCTCCTTGTTGGAAGGATTCTTGCATGTCCCTCTTAAATTGTTGTGTGTGTTCCTTACAAAGAGGAATAAGTTCAAAAGTCATTTATTGTTCCTCCAAATTCCTGTTTCACGTTCAAAATATTTCGGTTGAAATCCCGGCACAGCAAGGTGTTTCATCATCTGTCGAAACATCTCAAAGTCAAAATCTTCGTCTATACACAGGATTCCGTAATCCACGCCGAAGTAGGATAGGAAATGCCCTGTCGGCTTGTAGCCGTTTCGCAGATAAAACTGCCGCTGCTTTTCTCACTGCTTATTATTGTCGGCGCTGTCGTCAAGCATTTCCATATCAACAACCTGCTGAGTATCGGGATACAGGGCTTTCAGCGTTTCAATCGTCCTGCTCCTGCAACCGCAAGAGCGGCATTCGCTGTCTATGGCAAGGAAAAACAGATATGTCATATTCTTATATCTCCTGACCGCCATATATCCTGCAAACTGTGTTTCGTTGTAAAGTGCCAAGAAATCAAAATCCGGCTTTTCTGCCATACAGACAAGTATATCCGGCGAAAGGTATTCCTTCGGCGGAAACGCTTCTTTCGCTAATGCTTTTATTTTTTGTAATCGGCAATATCCTTTGTAATTGCCTTAGTGGTGAATATCATCTCGGTATACTACTTGAACTGGAATTGTGATTTTGAGTTCAAGTGTCAGCTACCATTCTTCACCTCTGCCTAAAAACATATTACTCTCACTTTCAATTTCAAAAGCGAGCAGTCGTTTCCGATTGCCCGCCTACACTTAAAATTATGCGATTTTTTTCTTCTGCACAACCTCAGACGCTGATGACGTAAAATGGTGTATTGGTGTATAACCTTTCCATTTCTAGCACCCGCAAGCCCGATAACACTCGGTTTTTCTGAGTTTGAATTAGTCCAAAGGCTTCATTGTCGGGATTTCATTTGTAAAACTCACGTAACCCTACAAAAGTCTTCAAAACCCCAGTAAATAAGCCACTTTCCAAACTTTTTAAAAATATAAATCTCCGTAAGCCTACGTACATTATGTTCCATTTGGCTTAACTTTTGGCTTATTGGCTTACGGATGCCTCAGAATTGGATGCTGCAAGCTTGCCCTTTTGGAAATAGGCATCCAGTCCTGCAAACTCATCTTTTCTGAGGTCTTTGGTCACATCGGCATAAATTCCGAGTGTAGTCGAAACATCGGCATGGCCTAAAGCATCTTGAATCACCTTGATGTTCACACCTGCCTCGCACATCCTCGTAGTAAAGGTATGACGAAGGGTGTGGCAACTGAAATACGGTAATAGCACCTCGGGATTTTCGCTTTTTTCAAACTGCGCGTCATTGCAATCCCGAATGATGCGGCGAATCGCTTTATTAAGCGTTCCTAAGTGCTGAGTATCGCCGTATCTGTTGACGAAAATAAAATCGGTATATCCGTCAACCGACGCATTACAGCTTATGCCTGTTTCTTTTTGATTTTCCCGTTCCTCTAAGAACGCTTCCTTGACAAAGCCAAGCATCGGAACGACACGCTCACCGGCTTTGGTCTTTGGTGTGTTCACATTAAAGCTGCAACCCTTTTGTGGTCCGTGGCAATAGTAAACGAGGGTATGGTTCACATCAATGAGCCCTTCGTCCAAATCAATATCACACCAACGAAGACCTGTTGCTTCCCCAACGCGAAGACCGGTGCCTAACATTACTGCAAAGATCGGATACCAGTGGCGATAGCGCGGTGTGTTCCTCAGGTAGTCCAAAAACAACTCCTGCTCGGCAACCGTCAGCGCCTTCCGCTTTTCCGTTTGGAAGCAGTGGGCTTGCTTGAGTTCCTTCAAAACTCTTTCCGAAGGGTTACTTCTGATGTACCCGTCGTCAACCGCCAAATCGAATACCTGATGCAGCACGGTATGGATGCTATCAATGGTGGAAGCCTGCAAGCCTCTTTCATCAGCCAAGTAATTGTAAAACCGCTTAACATCCGATTTCTTTATTTGGGATATTTTTAGCTTCCCAAACTTAGGTCGAACAAAGGTGTTATACATATACTTGTAGTTTTGAAAGGGGTTATCCTTAAGCCCTCGCTTGATATGACACCAAAGATCAAAAAGCTCGTTGATAGTCGTGTTTCGTTTCTCGGCTTTTATGCCGTCCGAAATATCACGGTCAACTTCCTTTTCTTTCGCACGGAGTTCTTCAAGCGTTTTGCCGTAGATAACATGCCGCTTGCCGAATTGATCGGTCCACCGATAGTCATAGCTACCGTTCGGTCGTTGGCATTCCCCTTTACGGAGAACGATCCTGTCTTTGTCTTTTCTTTTTGTTGATTGTCTTGCCATAAGTGCTCCTTTCTCGGGCTGGCAAGAGCAAAGTTCCAACATGTATATTATACCACAACCTTACTCTTAACACAACCCCTGTTGGCTCAAATTGAGTATGCTTTTTCGAGATATTCGTCGAATTTCTTTCTTTTAATCAGCCGCTTGCCGCCAACCCACAGAACAAATTCACAGCGGTCGTCGTTTGTGAGTTTTCGGATGCGATTTATACCTACGCCCGAATAAGCAGCTGCCTCTTCAAGCGTTAAACAACTTTTCTGCCAAATTGGAATCTCTTTCATCGGCACACCTCCTCGTGTGATTTTTACCTCCTTCCTTGCCGGAGGCAAGCATACTAAAATCAAACATTTAAACTTCTCCTTCATAATTTTTAAGTGTCTTAATCTGCCGTCATCAGATATGGACTTTTAGAATTTTCGTTCAGAGAATCAGATAGGGGTTCCAACGCTCTGTACGAAAATCTCTGCTGAAAATATAAAAAACATTAATTTCGACTTTCAAGAAAAGATTAACAAAAATCTTTTGGCTGATGATTTTGCTTTATTTGAAGTCTTAATTTTTCATATTCTTCAGCAACTCTTTGTTCTTCTCGGTCTAATTCCATCATTTCAGTTTCTTCGTCCTGCCGAATCTTAATCTGCTTTCGAATCAGTTCTTTAATAACGACAGTTCTTTTTCTGCTTGGCAAAGCACGAACAAATGCAATGTTTTCTTTGCCTTTGATGGCAAGTCGAAGATCAAGATAACCGCTTTCTGTTTTAAACGGTTCATAATCTATATAGAAAAACACCTGTCTGTCTGTGCGTTCTGCTTCGATTACATTGTTGATAAATTTGCCAAAAGATTTTGGGTGGCAGAAAATTTCGCAGATAAATCAAATCCTCGTCACCTTCTTTTAGAATTAAATGAATATTCATCTCGTTCACCTCCTTTTGTGTGAAAAACTTAAAATAAGTTTTAGGTTCAGTTCAAGAAAACATTAATCTCCCGGCTCGGTTATGTATCTTGACATAAAAAAATCTAAAAAAATGTTATTATCTCATTTCAAGAAAAGATTAACAAAGAAAAAACTGCCGCAAGCAAAATGCTCACAGCAGTTCTATTTTATTGGAATTATTTTAAATGAGTGTCATTTTAAAATGACGATAACTTTCTTTTCGATATGCTTGATGACTCTCATTTTGAAATCGCCTTTCAGATTTATAGAAGATTAATTTTAGATTTATAAATGGGCGCTCATTTTGAAATGACTTCTTCGCCTTCGTTTCGAGATGATTAGACGGACTTTCATTTTGAAATGAGTGATAAACTTTCCTTTCGATATGACAATAGATTTCTAACCCTCTTGTCAACCTCAAAATGATAATAATTTTCTTGTCATTTTAAAATGAGTTTTTGCAAAGAAAATCATCTCAAAAATAGTATCATTTTCTCGCAAAAACACTCTCAAAACTTTTATCATATCGAAATGAAAGCCCATCTTTATAGACTTTGAATTATTGAGCGTTAGGAAGCGATAATCATCCTTAGACTCAATGTGCTACGAAAATATGTCCTTTCATGGTCTTTTAGGTAGTTGTTTTGTCCTTTTAGGTACATTTTTGATTTAACATCAATAATTACCCTATAAGGGGCGGAGTGAGATTCATAAACGTTAAAATATTATTACCCCATGTTTTTCCACCCCATAATCTACCCCATAGTCAAGTCAGATTACTACCCCATGTTTTACCCCAATATTAAATTTTGTTTTTACCCCATGTTCTGCCCCAACATTCACCCCATATGTCCACCCCAATAAATGCCCCATACATAACTCTAGTTTTAACCCCATGTTCTGTCCCATACTTCATTCTTGATTCCACCCCACGTTTCGCCCCACGTTTTAACTTCGCATCTTGCCCCAAGTTATGCCCCATGTTTTTTGTCGCCCCATCTTTTAGCCCATATTTATAATACCCCAACAATCACCCCATGTTTTTAAACTGTCTTTTATCTCCTACAAAACAAAAACAAGGCGAGGTGTGCCCCTCGCCTAAAATTTTATCTGTTCTTTTTTCTCTGCACTAATAATCTGCGTTGATATCCTCGTTCTTAACAAATACAACATTTTAATGTACCAAGCGACAAATATTTTACGATACCTCAGCAAAAGACGAATCTTTTTAATATTTGACAGGAATAATTTTACTTATGTCGATTTTATCATGATTAAATCGACAAGCATAGGCAGAAACATGCATTCCTAATTGAATACATTTTATAAACGCTTCATAAAACTCACTGTTTTTATCAATACAAATCTCTTTAACAGTTGGACACAAGGAAACAATAAAAAAACAAACTTTATGCCCTTGTTGCATAAGCTCTTGTAATTGCTTAAGCTGTTTGAGAGACCTCTCCGAATATACCGTAGGAAAAACGGCGGTTTGATTTGTTGAAATTATGCTTTTAACCTCAACCAATGTGTCTGTATTTTGTAAATATAAATCAGTTTTATACTGGTAAATTGTATGTTCTTTGATAACAGTCGCTCTTTTGCCAAGAAAAGAAAATCTGCGTTTATGTATATTTGTCTCAATTGCACGATTTGCCATAGATGTGTTAAGTAGGATATAGCTGTTTCTATAACTCACAGCAAATAGTGAATATTTCGTGCGGGACTTTGGCGATTGCGTAGGTACCAAAAGCACTTGTTTTCCTTCGAGCCTTAAAAAGTTACTTAGATGACAGGAGGAAGGGACATAGCAGACAGTTGATATACCATCTATCAAAACCTCGCAGAGGAACCTATTTTTTAATTCTTTAACAAAAATTCCTTCTATAAATTTTGAGGGTGTATTAACTGTCTGCATAATTAATTATTCCTTCTTTGAATCAATATAATCTTTCACCTGTTGTTCAGGGATGAAGAAACCTTGCATGCGCAAGACATCGCTATCTGTAAGCATGAGCATATCCCCCTTACCAAGCAAATCTTCCGCACCAGATCTATCCAAAATCGTCTGCGAATCCGTGTGAGACGGAAGTTTAAATGACACTCTGAATGGCAAATTAGCCTTAAGGGCAGAGGTAACATAATTCGCAGTTGGATATTGTGTTGCAACAATAACATGAATACCAAAGCTACGTGCCATAAACACAAGCGAGCAAAGATTTTTTTCAAAGGAATCTCTTACCTTTTTCCCTTGCATCGTAGCAGCATTGACTAATGCAGAATATTCATCTATTACAACAACGAGATACTTCATTTTATTATTTGGATTTTTCTCGTTATACGATGCAATATCCTTACTTCCGGATGCCTTGATCTTTTCTATTCTTTCAGGCATATCTACTGTACGTATATGCTCCAAAAGCTCGATAGCTTCTTCAGGATCTGTATATACCTGCTGGTTTCTCAAATATGGAAGCCCATTATAAAAATGGAACTCCATCTGTTTAGGATCAATAATTACAAGTTCTAACTCATCAGTAGAAAGCTGATCAATAAGGCTCACTACAACCGCATTCAAGAACACGGATTTGCCGGATCCGGTTGTTCCTGCAACAAGCATATGGGGAGCTCTTGCAAGATCTACAATATGATGTTCACCATCGGGAGATTGACCGGCGAGGAATGGTAGTGCTCCTTTAGCATCAGCTAAGCGGTACAAATTATCCGTCAAGGAAAGCATCTTGCCTCCGTCCGAAAAAGGAACATCCACGCCGATATATCGTGTTCCTTTAATGCGAGAAATAAAGATTTCGCCTACAGCCTCCAATTCTCTTGCGATATCCTCGCTTCGTCTTTTTAGGTTAGCCTCTGTTTCCCCGGGCTTAAGCTCAAGCTTAAATCGCGTGAACCGAGCAGCCTGCTGAACAAGAGATTCATCAACGGGTAAGGATTGAATACCATAGCTTTTCAGAACAACATTCAAACGAACACATTTTTCATGAACATCCAAAAGAATATCACTCTCCTCAGGCTGTAAAAATACATCCGAAGAAATGCTTTGAGAGACAGTTTGGGGCTTTTCTGCTGTCGCCATTACTGTGCTGCTTTGTACATTAAATTCCTTTTCGGCTGTTACAACTGCTTCTGTGCCTTGAGCAATAGACACTTCTTCATAGGCGACCTCTTCGACTGCCGCAAATACACTTGGATTATAGCTTCCAGAAAGCAGTGCCTGTATTTCCTTTGCTCCTACTATGGTAAGAATGTACTCCTTGCCAATAGAGTCATTATAGCTATTTTCACTACTCAGAGCAGTTGAAAAATCCACATGACATATTCTCCGAATGGCATTTACGGCATATTCTCCAGCAAACAAGCTGTTCATTCTCTGCGCAACCTTTTGTTTTTGGTTTGCATCATAGCTGGTGTTATTGAAGAGCCCTTCAAAGACCTGTTCACGCAATATTTCTCTTCTTGAAACAGTGGTTATCTTTTCACTTTTACCAAACATTTCAACAATCAGATCTTCAAGAATTCCTGCTTGCTGAACCGCACGTCCGGAAATCACACCATCGTCGCTAATAGAATAGGCGGCATATGTCTTAACCTCTATTAAATCTATAGTTTGAGGCAACAAATCAGAATCGTTAAAGCGGATACCTATCAAATCAGGAAGTTTGCCTTCCTCACGCTCAGAAAGCCACTCACGAGCAAGCTGAGTATCTAATCCAACGAGTACGGCATCTGGATACTTAGCCTTATATTTTAACGCAGTTAACGCCAAACCCAAGCTACCTTGTCCGTGATTTTTATCAAAAATTTGATTGGTAGAGTGTGAAACAATGCTTAGTAATCCATCATCATTGATAGAGCGTGTTGCCGAGATGATACTATTAACGCTCTCGTCGGTAGGAACATAATTACCCAAGCCAGAAATAATTTCGTTATATCCCAATGCAAATTTCTTGCTGTTTTTAGAATAAATTCCCAAGGAACGATAATCTGAGCCCTTATAAAAAAGTCTTTCTCCTGTGGATTGCAAGGATACATCCCAGGTTTTTAAACTTTGATCCAAGATCATCAACCAATCTGCTTTTTTAAGCAAGGCGTTATATGTGTCCTTTTGAAGAGGAGATTTTTCGAATACATTTCTATGTCCTAAAGCGGAGGGCTGGTCATACAGCCTTTCTACTATACTTGCATAGTCTGCAAATATGCCTCCTTCGTTAGCAGCACGGATTTTCACATCCCCACGCATCTTGTTATACTCATATACCTTTGGCACGCAAAGAGGGTGAATGTGAATGTTTCTGCAATTTTTGGCAACGCCAACCTCTTTTTCGTTTGGATCGAAAATAACAATAATGTGCTGCTCACGAGAAATATCTTTTATAATCTCGGGATAAGTTAGGCATTTATTCTTTATGGAAAGATTAAAATTACTGCTCTTTTTTCCCTTAACCTTACCAAGCATACCATCGTTGAGCACCTTGTCCTTCAATTCAACCCAATCAGAGGAGGTTTCCTTAGTACGATAGATTGACAAATCAACTCCAACATTTCCGAAGGCAGCAAATTCCTTATCCTTATCAAGCTTTTTCAGCATATTAACCACACTGTCTACAGACGGAGGATTTATTATGCTAATTCTTAACATCATGCTTGAATGGGGATACAAACACATATATCGTATAATTTCACGCTTTACAGAATCTAAGCCAGAATCATTATCGCTAACCTGAGGCTTTGTGGAATAAATAGGCATACATCCGATACGCCCGGCAAACGGCAGACATTCTGTGGTGGTAATTTCATTTTTGGGAAGCATAATTAGTGCCAATGGATCCGGGATATCCTCTGCCTTCCGAATTATAAAATCCTTGTCTGCTTTCGACAAATGATATAGCTCGCCCTCGGGAATTCCCTTGGAATTTATCATTTCCTCAGCCAGCTTAATATATTTCCACAAATATAGTGGATTAAGCGGTGTGGGCATAGCGTGTGAATTGTTTCGCCCCACTATATAAACAACATCCAAGGCAACAAGCGCACCTATTACATTTTTCGCACCAATTGAATCTAAGTCCTGTAGCTTACTGAAATTCTCTCTGATAGCTGAAAGCAATTTTTCATATGCAGATAAATATTCGGAAAACAGCTTGCTTTTCGAAGCAATCAGTAGCATAGGCATATCCTGCAGACGTAACGTATAGTGAAGGATATCCTTGCGCTTGTCCATAAAGGAATCAAATGCATTTAAGATAGCCTGAGCAGAGGTTTTTGCCTCATCGAATTCCATAGCGCGTTCTAGATACGTATGCATTTCATCGATAGAACTATGATCAAATGGTTCAAATGTATATTTATCAAGATTATCCAGGGCATCCTTGGGGCTGTTCACATCTGCCTTAATAATACCACCCCAATGCATATCAGAAACAGCAAAATCTGCAAGAGCTTCAGTTGTAATGTTGGCTTGAACATCAACCTTAATTCCATCCACCTCTAAAGGAACAGTAGTGTTTTTATCCTTGTCAGGACGGTTATCAACCTTTTCTGCTGCTATTTCAACAAACTCCTCGATTGCTTCATCTTTGCCATCAAAAATCATTTGAGATGTTGCTACCGTGGGCTTCACACCTGCTTTTTTAGGTGTACGAGGCGGAGTAGTACCCGAGGTTGTTGCAATCTTCAAGCATTTTTCTACCTCTGATAGCTCCATTTCCTTCAGCAAATAAATTTCTGGCTCTCTATAATAGCGTAAAATGGAGCGTACCAAGTTGTTGTTCGGGTTTTTAGCTGCATAATTAGCTATGCTTCGCCTCTCCACCTTCTCTAAACTTGAAATACGCTTAAGTGTATTAAAATTTCTTTTTATGCTTTCACGTATTTGGTCATTCGTTGGAGAACCGATTGCAAAGCTCGAGTCTGCTAATAAACCAAGCCTATATAACTGAGATGTTATATTGCTCGGCAATTCGGCAGGAGTTGAATCAATAAGTGCTTCCAAATAATCAAGCACTCTTTCAAAATTCAAGATTGCACGAATATCCTTACGCGCCAAAGCCTGTAAGAGATTTTTAATTGCTTCATTACTGTATGCGAGCTTAGAAAGAGCAACCTTGCAGCTTTTTTTGTAAACAAGCTCCATGTTGATCTCATCATACCATCGCAACGAAGAGAGCTTCTCAAGCTCTGTGTTTTTGATGAAATGTATTCTGAAGGTATCCTCTGCGCCAAGGTTTCGAGATTCTTCTGCTTCCTCTACAGAATAGTATACCGACAGCTTTTCCGATTGCACGATTGATTGCCGTAACTCTTTTTTCTTCTTCTGATCATATCCAAGAAAATAAATTTCAAGCTTTTTGTCACTATCAAGAAGTTCCACAAACTGAGGGTAATCAATATCTGGCAAGCTGACAATGGATACACCAAAGCCATTGTCTTGCTTTATTTTTTCTTTCACTATTTGAGTAATAGTTTCTGTCAATAAAACCTTCATTTTTACACCTCCCAGCCAATCAAGGTTACACCGTCAGCATAACGCTTTGCTAGCCCCATAGAAATAAGCATATTAGCAATTTCCTTAGCATTGTCAGGTAATTCGCCTCTCAAATCCTCAGGCGTGGCACGAGCGATACCGTACTCCTCGAGCATTGAGTAATCAATATCGGTGTCCGTCCCTATTATAATGTTATAATTATCTCGCAACAGCATACCTAATTCACGAAGATCTATTCCTGACTTTAATTGCTTGGTGCTTACGATACTTAATACAATTGTTTCCAACAAAAACCTATTTATAAGTAGACGCTTGTATTTTGAAGAATACGGTCCAACAAAACCCGATTTACTACCCAAAACATTACAAAAGTCCGATGGCGTCGTATCGGGATAAACGTATGTATAAATCGCAAACTGAATAGCTTTTGCAACAGCAAGCAGAGGAGTATCTCCCGCTTGGCAGTTGCCAGATATATGCTGAAGCATAGTTTCTCTTATATGCTCCTTATCATCAAGTGTGGCGTCAATAGTAAATCCGTCAGAAATGTATTTTTTACAGGAAACCTCACTATTGACATCACTGATTAAATTTGCAGTAATTAACCATTGCTCAATAAAGGAAATTGTATAATCCTCAACCGACTTTTTACAAGCTACAAAGCACGCCTCACTGGCACTCTCAATTGCGCCCATTCCAGAGCCCGCATCGAGCAACAGAGGGATTTTTTTGCCGTTATACGATGTGTGGTTTATATCCTCGAGATAAAAGAACGTCGCAAACACCGCATAGTTCACCATACGACGCAATGTTAAGAGAGAGTTTTTTCCGTTTTTGAAATTGTAGGCCTCACAATTATCGGCTAAGCAATCAAAGCCACGTCTTATGATTAAAGACGTGCTATTCAACTTAATTTCTGATTCTGCTAAACCATGATTTCGAACACGCTCTGCTTCCGGCTCACGAACAATAATTGGCTTTACTGTTCTGCTTAAATCATCATCGTCATCTGCTAAGGCCTCTTGAATAACTCTTATTGCTCTTGACTTTTCACCATCGATAGGCGTATTCAAAATGGAGTACAGAAAGGCTCCTATACCAGCTTCAGCTTTAGTATACTCCCTAACCATCCACCTTGAGGAAATATTCAGCACAGAGCTTGGCTTGCTTGGCCAAACAGTAGAATCAGGATTAAACAGCCTTTCAAGGTAAAATCTAATTTCTTTAATATCATTTACAACATCATCACCCGAAAGGTAAATGATTTCCTTATATTTTTCAAGCAAGTCGGAAGAGGAAAGAGCCTTTGAACTTCTTTCACTTAAAATCCAATCGTGAATATCATCTATTTTGCACTCCTTTCCTGTACAAGCGCGAAATAGCGAATTGGCAACATAAAGTGGCTTTGTGGAATTAGAGGTTGGCTTGAAGCCTAAGCTTTTACACAGATCATTGCCTATTTCAGTAAGGGTGCCTATATTCTTTGCCATTAAAAGTCCTCCCCCTCTCCAAAGTAGTATTTATTGTTGTTGATTCTCATAGTTTTATGAGTGCCCTCCTTGCGATTTGCGAGAATAATTTCACCTTCACTATAATCGCGAGAATCACCGGCAGCACATAATGAGAGAATGAATTGTGAAACCATCTGCTCATACTGCGAGGATAATAATGCTACGGGATAGCCGTTTTTTATCATTATTAGGCTTCTCAGTAAATCCGTATCGATTTCTAAGCGCACATCCGGGTGCTTCATGCTACGTAGCACAATATATGCTGGAGTAAATTCCATCTCATTAAGCCACGGTGCAGGAGATGGATATGTCAGTTCCAAAGCATCGCAATCTATATATCTTGTAGATACCGCAGCAGAAGATGTTCTACTCAAGTCAAAGCTATGGCTTGTCCAAACACGAAGCTTGTCCTTCTCCTCATCTGACGAAAGAAAGAGCTTATTCATAGAGGAAATGATCATTCTTTTGATTCTCTTGGGGTCCTCGTTTATTTTTATGAAAACACTTATGCACTCCTTGAAGTCCTGAGGTTGAAGCTCTGCAAGTTCTTTGGAGAAGATGTTTTCAAAATAAAACTTGCGCTTAATAGATTTAAATAATTGGGTTGCCTCTTCTACAGAACCCGTGCCATTCGTTATTTCAATAGGCCACTTTTGAGGGCAATCAAATTGCCAGCCTTCCGTGATTTCTCCATTCCACAGTTTCTCATCCCATGTAGGAGCAGACAATAAAATAGGGTCAAAATGTGACGCATATCTCATAAGATCATTATTTCCTGCAAACAATGCATCGTAGTAGTAGCCATCATCCTCATTATCACTATCAGTGCAGGAAACCATCATATATGAAATTGCACCCAAAATATCACGAATAACAAAATGCTCTCCACTTAATGAAATATAGGAAAAAATATCCAGAAGTTGTTGTTGGACCAAGGGGTGAGTTAAAGCCTTTACATTGTGATCAAGAATAGTATTACTTGCACAATACGGCTTCAATAAGCCAGTAAAACGATCCAGAACGCTTTTTACAACGCATCTATCCTTATCAAGAAGATTTCGCTCATTCAAATCCACTATGCAAATACGCTTTAGCTCTATTGCTGGGCAACCGAAAAACAAAACATTTTTCTTTACCCCTGAAAGCTCCTCATACATTTTAGGATATTCAGTTCTAATATGATTCATTAACTTGTAAAAGGGAAATTCATTAGCCGCAATTATACATGGCTTGTTATTTTCATAACAATCGTTAATCTTGCCCATCACTGCGCTAAGCTGACGATCTGAAATGCTATTTAAGTCCGTCTCGATATAAATATCATTGTTGTCAGGATATAAAGCCTTAATGATAAAGGTTTTTCCGTCACCAGGGTTTCCCGTTAAAAATACAATTCTTTTTTCTGCTATCATCTTTTCAATAATTGCTTCAACGCCGGACGGAACATGTAGCAAATTTATCTGTTCAGCTGTCATAGAATCAGAATAGCAGTTTTTCCCGTTATAAAGTCTTTGTATAAACTGTAAATTATCCATTTTTCACCTCGTCATACTTACCAGCACAGAATTAATATCAAAGTTAGTAAGCCTTTCCACAATGTCGACTGATTGCAATCTCGATTTCAACCATCTGTTATACCAAAAATCTGCCATTGCTTGCGTCGCTACTGCAACCTCATTAGAATCTTTGATGTTGTATGGATACTCTAATTCGGTGGCTCCACCACAAAGAAAATCGTTTGTGTTTTTTGCAAGTTCCATTGAGTAAACAATTCGCGGTGTGTAGTGCTGAAGGAAGGCATTTGATTTTATTCCCAAAGCACTCATGCCACGGCTGATAAGACGGAATCTTGGACTTGTTCCTTCTCCAAAAATGTTGTTTATTCTTCGACCGCCATCCTGTAGCTCCAACACTCGCATTAAGGAATTTGTAGTCGTCTTAGAAAAATACACAGTTCCATAGCCCTCTGTAATTCCCATTTCCTTATAGGTCAGTACAAAATCATTGCCCATTGGCACCTTGATTCGGTTATACTGACTACTTCCAACAGAATATAAGCTTGTTGTTCCAAGAAATGCCAGGCGGCTATCTCGAATGACCTTTTCACCCTTCATTCGTGATGCAATCTCACTTACTTGATCTGCATATTTATCGGTATAATCCTTCACCACCTGCGGGCTACAAGCCATAATGCTAACAAGCTTTCCTCCTAGTAGTTGATTGTACGGCGGAATGGAGCCGCAAACTATAATCTCCATCATATTTGAACCGATCTTAGTTTTTCGGTTAGCTACGAGAGCTACATTAACGGCTTTCTTTCCTTCTTCACTTGCCATAAGCTTTTTAAGCCATTCACTTGTATCGTCAGCACGATATTTATTAAAAATAATCTTTGCTTCCAATAGTCTAGCAAGTTCAGCAGCACGCTTCTTCTTAAAAAGTATTTCCTTAGCTTCCTGCTCAAAGTTAATCTTTCCCGTCGCCTTTTTGTTATCTATAGCAAGATTTCTCAATCGGTTAGATAAAGCTATTAGTTCATCAACCTTCTCGGGCTTGGGATATTTTGTGCCACGATGATAATTCAAATCACGAACGTATAAGTCTTTTATGGCCATTTCAATATTGTTCATTAAAATGCTAATAGTCTTTGACGAGTATTCTCGTATTCTTTTTCCGTACTCCTCATCAGATTCTAAGAATCTTTCAATTTTTGCACCTACGGTTTTCCCATTGGTGCCGCTTACGATTTGAGCCGAATGACTAACTTCTTTTTTTCGCAAAAGTTGCTTAGATATAGCTTCTACTGTCCAGCCTATTTCATCGTCTCTTACCGTTAAATTTAAAACAGAATTTCCTAAGGCGAATATTCCAATAATCGGATGATAGGGCTGTGCCGCATCTCGAACAAGATAGAATAAATTTCGTCCAGGCATCGTTTTATACGGAATTGACCAAGTATAACGAAAATATCTCCAAATATCGGACAACCAATAGCCAGTGTGCGTATCCTTCTGATGTGAAATCAGCTGAATATATGGTCTTACGATAGGTTCGTTTCCATTTTGTATCTTATCGATGAGCGCATCTCTATTTCCAATCAAATTTCTTATTGATATTTGTTGGTTATTGTATTGCTTTGTGGCTTCCATTTTCTCAACAAATCGCATAACAGAGTCATCTTGAAATTGAGCTTTTCTTTCTGAACTTAGTCTAAAGCGAATATACCCTTTGTCAACTGAGTCTTGTACTGACAATTTCAAGAACAATTGTCCGTCATGTACTTCTAATTGCCACCCTTGCTGGGTCAAATCCACTAAAACACTTAAGGTAGCCTTATACTTCATATCCTCAATGTTTTCGTCATGCGCAGCAAATCCATCCAATTCTTGACGAATGATTTGTGCACGATAATTTGGATATGCTTGACTTATTCTATTTACAAGAGCATAGAAACGATTCGTTTTATCCTGATCGAATACCGGACAAAACAATTCTAATATCTCTTCCATTTCGTTTTTCATGCTTTCTCCTTTCGCAGGAAAAGCGTATAAAACGCTTCTCCTACCAGTTACAGCTAGTTTCAATATAATAGTTGGTTTTTGTTCACAAAATTCTACAATTTTTGCATTATAGAGCAAAAACACACAGTTTAAAACTAAACATATAACTTTTTGTTCTATGGGCCTATTTGCATAAATTTTACTGTTGTAGTATTCTCACATATCCATCGCATTCTCATCGAGCAGGAATTGTTCAATGCCGATGTAGAGGATGCCGTCATCGTCGTGCCAAGGGATGATGTTGTCTTTAACTACAACTATCTTCTTAAAGGAATCGCCGACACGCTTTAAGGAACGGATTTCTTGCTCACGCTTTTCTTCGTCTGCGACGGTCAATGCTGATTGAATATAATACTTTTTACTGCCCTTATTCGCAACAAAGTCGATTTCAAGTTGAGTGCGTTTGCTCTTCTTTTCTGCATCTTTATAGCAATACTCGACCACGCCGACGTCCACACTGAAATCACGGCCGCAAAGCTCGTTATAAATAATGTTTTCCATAATGTGATTTTCTTCTTGCTGACGGAAATTAAGTCTTGCATTGCGAAGTCCCACATCACTGAAATAGTATTTAAGCGGCGAGCCGATATACTTTCTTCCCTTAACGTCATAGCGTTCGGCTTTATAGAGCAGGAATGCATCGATAAAATAATCAAGATATCTATTAACAGTAGGCGCACCAATATTCATCTGCTTTGCACTCTTAAAGGTGTTGGTGATCTTATTAGCATTAGTAAGGGAGCCAACCGAAGACGAAACTATGTTAAGAATATCGTCAAGCACCGTTTTTTCGTACACAAGCTTGTTTCTATCCATAATGTCGCTGATATAGATTGCATCAAAAAGCGATTGCAAATATTTCGCTTTTTCTTCATGACTCTTTTTAGTCATTACGAGGGGAAGACCACCATAGGTGTAATACTCCTGCCAAGCATTGCGCTTTTCTCCCTCGAAAGCATTATAAAACTCTGCAAAGGAAAGCGGATTAACCCGGATCTCATCGCCACGACCACGGAACTCGGTGAGGATATCGGAGGACAGCATTTTCGAGTTACTGCCAGTAACATACACGTCAATATTGTCGTGCTTCATAAGGCCAAGCACAACATCCACAAAACCGATCTTATCCTCAACACCTTCGATATACGGATTCTGAATGGTAACAACCTTTTGAATCTCATCAAGGAAAACGTAATAAGTTTTGCTCTCATCGGCAGTCAAGCTGCGGATATGCTTGCCGAGTTCAAGGGGATTACGATACTTAATGTTCTCGTCATCATCAAGAGCAAGGCAGATAATACACTCATCATCTACTCCGATTGACTTCAAATAATCCTTATATATATTGAACAGCAAATAAGATTTACCGCATCTTCTGATACCGGTAATAACCTTAACTAAGCCGTTCTCTTTTTTGCTGATTAATTTTTCGAGATACTTTTTTCTTTCAATCATAGCGCATACCTCATCGAATAATTTTGCGTATTTACGCATTTTTACGCTCTCATTATAGCATATCCCTACTTGCAAGTCAATATTACATCGAACAATTTTGCGTATTTCTACATATTTATTTCTTCCGCTGGAAATATGATGATATGTTTCTGTTTTTTGATGGCATAGTCAAGTGCGATCTTTGTGCCGCTTTTTCTAGTAGTTGGAGCATTTGCTTCGTCGTAGTAAACGATGCAATAGTGGCTTTTATCTATCATTTCATAGTTGCGTTCGACATAAGCGGCTCTGCCTGAGTTCAGTATCTTTTCAGGATAATATGTATCCTCGTAGCTTTCAAGCAGATAATTTTTATAATCTTCGCTTATCTCTGGATATTCCGCCCGCACATAGATTCGTTTTATGTGCGGGTATTTTTCTTTAATTTTTGTAACAAGTTCAAGGCACAGGCTATTAAAGTGGCTTTTGCTCCCAAAAAGAAAAGTATCAACATTTTCGTCCACAATTAATTTTTCAATAATTTCAATTAATTTTGATTTTAGTTCTTCGGTTTCATTAATCGTTCTGTGACCGAAGAAACAACAGGTATTTTCAATCAATATGCTCACCTCACGCATAATTTGCAAAATAAAACCCCAAAAATATTATTGTGTATCCTATTGGGATATATGCGTTATTTTAACATATCCGAATGGGATATACAATAATATTAATGTAAATTATGAGGTGGATACTATGGGTATTGATTATATTTCAATTGGTAATCGTATAAAAGAAATTCGAACAACAAAAGGTTGGACACAAGCCAAACTCGCAGAAGAGTCCGGTGTAGAACCGTCTAACATTTCGCATATTGAACGTGCTGCAACTAAGCTCAGCTTGCCGACACTTGTTAATATTGCGAACGCTCTTGGCGTTACTCTTGACGAAATTGCATACGGCAGTTTAGTTAAGAGTTCGCATGTTTCAATTAAGATGATTGATGAGATTCTTGCTGATTGTTCTCCTGAAGAATTAAAATCTATTGCCGAAGTAATTAAGACTACCAAATCTGTTTTGAAGAATAAATAACCTTAAAATGTTGAAAACACTCTGCCGTAACAGCAGAGTGTTTTTCGTTAGTATATTCTCGTAATGTTAAACTCTTCTTCGGAAGAGTCATAAGAAATGATTTTATAAAACCCGTAAGGTGTAGAGTTCGTTAGATCAGCAGTAATGTCCACATTGTACCACACACCGTCAATACAAACTCGATTCCATGTGTGTTTGTATTGATAATCGTCCTTGCGGTAACCATCTACAGAATAGCAAGGGATATTTTGACTGCGACAGATGGCAGTAAAGAGGTTCGCAATATCATAGCAGATACCTTTTTTCATCCGCAAAGTTTTATCAAGGTCAGAATACTGATAAAATGGGTTGCAGTCATAGTCATATGTAATGTTGTTCAAAACCCAAGTATATGCCGCTTTTGCTTTTTCTTCATCCGTTAAAGTCCCTAAGCAGATTTCATCAAACTGTTTTTCGTGGTTAGCATCCCACAGGACGCCAGTTCCGTTAACAAGGGATTTGTTTGTGTACGAAAATGTCAATCCCGTAAATACAATTGTCAGAGCAATCGCCAGAAGCAATATCGTGCCGATAATTTTAGTCAAGAGTTTTTCTTTGGAATTTGGTCCACAGATAAAGTTCTTAACTATTACTGTTGCTGACGAAAATACCGCAAGAAAACCAAGTGGACGGCGATAGTAAATTGCAAAGTATAGACCAATAACCATAATCAAAACTGCGAGGAAATATGTAATGGTTCTTTGCAGCGTTGATTTTACATTTATCAAAAATAAGCCGCTACAAAAAACAGATAGCAAAATTAAGCACACAGGCAGTATGCTGATCAAAAGTGTGTCCCACAAGAAATAGGTAACATAAATGTTGATTGCCGTTAAAATAGCAAAGCCAAATAGCCGAATTTTCATAGAGTAGCCTCCAAAAAAATCAAGCCATTTACACTCGGTTTCAAGTGTAAATGGCTTGTAATTTTTGGAACTTTTACTCTTGCCTTGCCCACTTAAAACCGTCATTTTTTGCACAAAAACATGCATTGGCTTAAGTTTGGCTTATGGCTTACGATTTTAGCGGTTCAAAACCTCGAAAAGCACAGTGTTTATGCGGTTTTTCTTAGTCGAGGGGTTTCATCGTTGGGAATAACAATACATCGCGGATGGACGGACTGTCAGTTAACAACATAACCAACCGATCGATTCCTATACCCAGACCTCCGGTCGGCGGCATCCCGTACTCTAATGCGGTCAGGAAATCCTCATCCACATCGCATGCCTCGTCATCACCCATGGCTTTCAAGCGTGCCTGCTCCACAAACCGTTCACGCTGATCGATGGGATCATTTAACTCCGAGAAAGCATTTGCATGTTCTCTGCCCAAAATAAACAGCTCAAAACGCTCCGTATATTCCGGATTGGACGGCTGCCTTTTAGCAAGGGGAGAAATATCCACCGGATGACCGGTAATAAAGGTCGGCTGTATTAGCTTGTCCTCACAGTATTCCTCAAAAAACAGGTTAACGATATCCCCAAACTTATGGCGTTCCTCGTATACGATATGATGCTCTTTTGCAAGAGAGCGCGCTTCCTCCAAACCGTTCACGGCTGTGAAATCCACACCGCCGTACTTCTTCACGGCATCTACCATAGACAGCCGCTCAAACGGCTTTTCCAAATCAATGTCGATATCTCCGTAGCGAATCTGTGCAGTGCCTCGCACTTTTTTCGCCACGGTCCGAATCATATCCTCGGTTAGATTCATCATGCCCTCAAAATCGGTATACGCTTGGTATAATTCAAGCAAAGTAAACTCCGGGTTGTGACGAACCGAGATTCCTTCGTTCCGGAACACCCGTCCGATTTCATATACGCGGTCAAACCCGCCAACAATCAGCCGTTTTAAATACAATTCCAGTGAAATCCGCAGGTGCATGTCCAAATCCAATGCGTTGTGATGGGTTAAAAACGGCCGTGCCGCCGCACCGCCTACTACCGTTTGCAGGGTAGGGGTTTCCACCTCAATGAATCTCCGGTCATCCAGATAATTGCGGATTTCCCGAATAATTCGGCTTCGGTTAATAAAAGTTTCCCTGACGTCAGGATTCACAATCAGGTCAACATACCGCTGACGATACCGCAGCTCGGTATCCTTTAGCCCGTGCCATTTTTCCGGCAGCGGCAGCAGTGATTTAGACAACAGCTTGATGCTCTTGGCATGTATCGAAATCTCGCCGGTTTGGGTACGGAATACGAAGCCCTCGATCCCGATAATATCCCCGATATCCCACTTCTTAAAATCCGCGTAAATTTCCTCTCCAACATCGTCACGACGAACATAGGACTGCATTTTTCCGGTTACATCTTGTAGGTGACAGAAGCTGGCTTTTCCCATAATTCTGCGGCTCATCATCCGTCCCGCAATCGATATGGTCTTTCCCTCAAGTTCTTCAAACCGCTCCCGAATTTCTTCGGCATAGGCGGTCACGTCATAGGTAGTCAGCTGATACGGATCCGCCCCACGCTCCTTTAGTGCAGATAGCTTTTCCCGCCGAATCCGCACCTGTTCATTATATTCTTCAGCTGTCGGCGGTACCGCTTCCGGAGCCGCGCCCTGACCGTGATTTATATTCTCGCTCATTGACAATTGTCCTCTCCTTTACCCGTATCCAAAACGGGACAAACATCCTTATTTTGTAATCTCAAGCACCTCATACAGGCAGACTCCGCCCGGTGTTTCTACCTCAACAACATCCCCGACTTTGTGTCCGAGCAAGCTTTGTCCGACCGGTGATTCATCCGATATTCTGCCCGACATCGGATCTGCTTCGGTGGATCCTACAATCTGATAATCCACTTCTTCGTCAAACTCTTTGTCAAACAGTTTTATTTTAGAACCCACTGATACGATATCGTTAGTCAGCTCATCTTCATCCAGAATTTTTACATTTTTGAGCATCGCCTCAATCTGTACAATTCTGGATTCCACCAAAGCCTGTTCATTTTTTGCTTCATCATATTCGCTGTTTTCAGAGAGATCTCCAAAGGACAGAGCAACTTTAATTTTATCCGCAACTTCCTTACGGGTTACGGTTTTCAGCTGTTCCAGTTCCTCCTCCAGCTTTTTCAGACCCTCGTCTGTCAGAATCGTCTGTTTTGTGTTAGCCATTTATATAATCATTCCTTTCTTTGGTTTGGCGGCAAATTTGTATCCGCAAAAACCAATAGACAATAGCCTTTTGTCTCAGTTTGTCAAAAAAACTATAAGTTATTGTCCTTTTATAATCACGTCCCACAGGCGGACATGCGCCGCCGCAGGGACTCCTTGAAAAGAAAAACAGCGGTAAGCAACGGCAAAGCCGTTTGCGGAGCTGGTTTTCGTCGAAAAGGGGGAATCGGGGGAAAAACGCAGAGCAAGGTTTTACCGTAGCGATTGCGTTTGTCCTTCGAGAGCGTTGTCGATAAAATCGACACGCTCAGACAATAGCCTTTTGTCTTTCCATACCGCAAAGGTATGGGTTTTGAATATATATCCCTTATTATAGTAAAATTTACCGATGTTGTCAAGGAAAAAGCATGGATTATCCTTTGAAATCAACCTGTTCGGCAATCACCGAGCCGTCTGCTACAACATCACAAATTGCAGGAACCGCTTTTCCCAGCTTATTGACATTGCAGCAGCTGTATAGTGCAGCAGCATAAACGAACGAATCAATCTTCTCCGGCTTGTATTCCAGATAGCGCAGGGGCAGGGAAGCCCGGAATTTGGTCATCACTGTTCCGTAAACCCGTGCGCCCTCCTCGATTACGGCGCTGATCACCAGCGGACGCAGCTGCCGCCCCACCGGAAGCGATGACGCAAATTGTTTCGTCAGCACCGGAGCCAGTACCAATGTATTGTCATCGGGATTCTGTGCACAATCCGAAACCATCGTTACTGCGCCGTATTCCTCCAGCGCAGTTTGAGAAAAGTTTTCATATTCTTCCTGCCTTGCGGTAACAATCTTTAGTCTGCCGCAATATTTAAGCGCCATTCTCGCATAATCAAAAAATGCCGCATTTTCATCGAGCAGCAGCACCTTGATATCCTTTTGCTCCATCGTCAGCCCCCGCAGCACCTGCTCTGCCGCATTGCAAGCCAGCCGATGGGCGTAAGGCGCCGGATCGGGAGGGGAAATGCCGACATCCTCCGGCGGCAGGGGAATATCCTCCGCCAGCAAAGTTTTTCTTGCCGTTTTTCCTAAAATATTTTCAATCCTTTTCCAGTCGATTTTATCCTTGTCATTAATGGTCAGCACCATAAACCGCATTCCTTTGTCGCTGACCATATGAAAGAAATATTTGCGCCGGACAAACAACTTTGCCAAGCCTTTTCGCTGATTCTCACACTGCAATATTGTAAACATGATCCGCACCCCGCTAAAAAATGATAATACCGCTTCGCCGGCAGGCAAAAAACGGTATCATACAGCAAACACATCGCTCGGCTGAAAGCATTGATAGTGTCTGCATAGCCTCAAATCAACTGTGCAGACACTATCTGAACCTTCCGCCAAAAGTACTGATAAAATCAGAACAAGATTGCATCAGCACTTCCTTTCATGTATATGCAAATAAGGGTGCTCCTATTCCGTTTTAAGAAAACATCGATCCTTTTTCCAACCGGAAATACTCCGAGTTTTGGCTCTGCCTCTCTGATATCCTTGACCTATTCCGCGGCAGACACCACTTCAATCGCTTTTTTCAGTTGGGGATCCGTTGTTTCGTCCAAGTCATTAAAGTTCTTTTCCTGCTCCTGCGTTAAAGTCACAGGGAAATCCGCCTTGATTCCTACGCCATGGAAATTTTCGCTTTTGGGCGGATCAAAATAAGCCGTTGTGATCCGAATCGCACTGCCGTCGCTTAAATCGTACAACGTCTGCATGATTCCTTTTCCAAACGTTGTCGTTCCCACCGACTGCGCTTTATCGTAATCCTTGAGCGCCGAAACAAAAAGCTCCGACGCGCTGGCAGTATTTCCGTTAGTGATGGTCACCATCGGCAAATCCACCTGTTTGGCGTCCGAAGTATACAGCGCCTCTTTTTTGCCGCTTTTATCTCTTTTGTAAACAATCACACCCGACGGAAGCAGTTTATCCAGCATCTTTTCCACCGATTCCAAAGTGCCGCCGCCGTTGTTGCGCAGATCAAAAATCAAGCCTTCTGCGCCCTTCGCAATACAATCATCCACCGCCTTTGAAAACTGATCAATGGTGTTTGTGGTGAAATCTTCTATTTTAATATAACCGTTTTTACCAATCATACGGTAGCTGACCGTCGGAATTTCAACTTTTTTACGGACCAGCTCCAGATCGGTGTCAACGCCATCGCGCCGATAAGTAATTTTCACTTTGGTACCGGCTTCTCCCGAAACCTTGCTAATTGACTCGTTGTATCCCAGCGTCAGAACATCTTCGCCCTCCACCTTGACAATTAAGTCATACGCCTCCAACTTGGCTTCGCTCGCCGGCGAATTGTCATATACTTTCTGGATTTTGATGTATCCGCTGGTATCTTGTGTAGCGGATACGCCGATTCCCACCAGGGCGCCTTCGCTGTTGAGTTTTTCTTTTTTCAAATCAGCAGGGCTGAAATAATGCGCATAATTGTCATCCAAGCCACTCAGATAACCTGCGGCAATCGCATCCATCAGTTCATCGTCATCAATATCCCCCACAAAGTGCTGCGCAACGAGGGAATCAATCTCATCAATTTTGGAATAAATGCGTTCCCGTTCGGTCACCCGACCGATCTTTCCGTTAAATTTCTGCATCGAAAAAATCATAGTTATAACAAAGGTGACTGCCGCAACAATTCCCATAAAGCATATTGCAGCTCCCAGTGATATTTTTTTGTTCATGGCAAACTCCATTCTGCAGCGGGGGCATTCGGCGATCTGTTTTCTCTGAAACGCTCCCTGCTTTTGTTTTTGTGCTAAACTGTATTACGACTTTTTCACATAGTTAAGCGGATTGGTATGTTTTCCGTTGATACGCACCTCAAAGTGCAGGTGCGCGCCGAAAGAATTTCCGGTGTTGCCCGCCTTTGCGATGACCTGTCCCTGCTTCACTGTGTCGCCCACCGACACCAACACCTGGCTGGCATGAGCATACAGCGTAGAATAGCCATTCCCATCGCTGCCTTTTCCGTGGTCAATGATAACATAGTTTCCGTACCCTGTGCTCGGACTGGTCTTTACGGTTTTAATTACCGTTCCTTTTTTGGATGCCACAATCGGCACGCCATAGCTGTTGCCGTTGGAGATATCAATTCCTTTGTGATAATCAGTATTGTTCCAACGCCATTCATATCCGGAGGATATATAGGATCTTTTGGAAGAAAACGGCCACATCCAGCCGCCGGGGGAGAGGGAACCGGACGGCGTCATGCTGTCATATAGTTTTTGCAGTTCCGCCTGTGCTGCTGCTTCTTCCTTGTCCAGCTTTGCTTTATCTTTCTGGTAAGCCACCTTTTCGGCGTTAATCGCCGCCATATACTTTTCACTCTTTGCGTAAGAGGTATCGAGCGTGCTCTTTTTGGCTGACAGCGTTTTCTGGCTGCTTTCTACCTTTGCCTTGCTGTCCTCGATTTCTTTTTTTGCCGCCTCAATATCCGCCTTTTCGGACGCGAGCCGGTTAATCAGCTTTTGATCCCGTTCCGCCACCGATTGTATCATCTCAGTATGGGTCAAAAGATCGGTAAAGTTTTCCGCTGAGAAAATAACCATCAGCAGCGAATTGTCTCCCGCAAGCTGCATTGCGGCAAGCCGTTCTTTCATCAACTCAAAATTTTCATCAATATCGGCAGATTTCAGCGTGATTTCTTTTTCCTTCGCTGTAATCTTATTATTATATAATGTAATCTGGCTATTCAGACTTTCAATCTGTTTTTCCAGACTTTCAATCTGACTGTTAAGCGCCTCTTGATATTCTTTTTGTTTTTTCTGGTCTTTAGACAAGCTGTTTATTTTATTCTGCAGCTCTTTTTGTTCCTTTTCCAGTTTTTCAATCTGCGCCTGAAGCGCACTTTCACTTGCCGCAAAGGTCGGAACAACTGCGGCACCCACAGCGCCTATCAGCATTAAAAGAACTAGTATCAAGGAAATAATCCTGACCTTCTTGGAATTCATTTTATCACCTTTCCTTCTTGTCAAAAACAATTCACCGAATTGTTTTTGACTGTCACCTCGTCACTCGCGGCAAATATGCCGCCGCGTTGCCGCTTTTTTGCGGCAACCGTTCGAGGTGCTCATTTTTTCCTTTTTTAATAGGCAATGATTCCCTGCACCTTAATTCGCGGCAGGGGATAATCCCCTGCACCCTAATTCGCGCACCGAGTTGGTACGGATTAACAACTTTTACTCCTCGCGTTTTGTAAACGAAAAATGCACCGCATTCTTCGTTTACTGACGGTATTTACGTTTCCCGACAAATAGAATGTCAGGATTTTGGCAAAGCCAAAACCACATAAAACCGCTTGCTATATCTTGCTCTTTACAAACCTTTTACTCTCGAATATACATTGTATTTCTGCCGCGAATACAATTTTATTCCTTTCGACTTACTTCTTCGCGATTTAAGTGCAGAAATTATTTCTGCCGATTTAAGTGCAGGCATTATGCCTGCTATACTTTTAAGTGAGTGCGAACACTGATGATACTGCCGAGCATACCCGTCACGATTCCTGCGCCGGCAAAGCAAAGTCCTAATCCGACAGCAACCTCTTTGAACGGAAGCATCCGCTGCATCATGCTTGCCAGGAAAGTAACCGTGCTGTTTTCCAAAATAGCATTTGCCAGCATGGAGTACCCGCCCCAAATCATCAGAAACGCCAATACCGCCGAAATCAACCCCAACAGTAACCCCTCTACCATAAACGGAAAGCGGATAAAATTGTCGGTCGCGCCGACATATTTCATGATGTTGATCTCTTTGCGCCGGGTAAAGACTGCGGCACGGATCGTATTCGCGATGATAACCAGCGATACCAGCACTAACGCAATAATAATGGCCCCGCCGAACAGGTTGACCATGTTTTTAACCTTTACAATAGCGTCCGCAAAGTCCTTGTAGAAACTGACCTGTTTCACGCCCTCTATCTTTTTAATTGCCGCAACCGTAGCGGTTATTTTTTCCAAATCCTTCTCTTTTACGGTATAATATGCATAATATGGATTGTCGTCATCGTCATCCAGCAACGCCGACGCCGATCCCAGCTTTTCTTTCTGCAACTGAAACACTTCTGCGCGGTCAAAATAGGTAACCTCTTTTAAATCAGAGATTTGTTTCAATTCGGACTCAATTTCTATGTTTCGTTCTTCGGTGTTCTCCTTTTCGAGATACACCACGATTTCATTCTGATCCTCCAGATAACCGACCATGCTGTTGACGTTCTGAGAAAACAGCATCGCAAAACCCACAATCAGCAAACACGCTGTCAGCACGCCGACCGACGCAAAGGTCATCAGCCGGTTGGTCCAGAGGTTTTTCACGCCTTCTTTGAGTAAATATTTCAATCCTCCGCCGCTCATTCGACCTCCGCCCCTTTCTCCTCTGACATAGGCTGGGTCCTGATCTCAATTGTTTTATCCATGTCCTGCCGGTTCTGCTTTTTCTTTTTTTCCTCCAGCTCCAGCAGTTTTTCTTTCTCACCCTTGATATGATTGTCAAATACCACTCTGCCGTTTTCGATCTGAATCGTGCGGCCGCCGAAATATTTCACAATATCGTGTTCATGGGTAACCATTAAAACCGTTGTTCCGCATTTGTTGATCTGTATCAGCAATTCTACAATTTCATACGAAAGTTCCGGGTCAATATTACCGGTCGGCTCATCCGCAATAATCAACGGCGGGTCATTAACCAGCGCTCTTGCGACCGCCACACGCTGCTGCTCGCCGCCCGACAGTTCATGCGGGTACCGTTTGGCTTTGGATAACAGATCCATCAATTCCAGCACATAAGGTACTCTTGTCCGTATCTGCTTCTGCGGCGTGCCGGTGACGCGGAGCGCGAACGCAACATTATCGTAGACATTCATGGTCGGGATCAATCGGAAATCCTGAAACACAAACCCGATCGAACGCCGAAACTGAGGAATATTTTTTCGTTTTAACTTGTTAAGATTATATCCGTTGACTGCTACTGAGCCTTTCGTGGCTATCTTTTCCCGCAGCAGCAATTTTAAAATGGAACTTTTACCCGCCCCCGACGCACCGACGATATAAGCCATCTCTCCGTCCTCTATGTGGAGGTTAATGTCATGAAGCGCGGTCGTTCCGTTTTCATATTGTAAAGAAACATCATTTAATTCTATCATATATGAAGCAGCATATGACTCTTTGTACCCTTGCTGTCTTTATCAAAATAAGAAAAGAGCTTTATGCCGGAGTACACCACCTTGTATTTAATTTCAAGCAGGGGATCACTCCCTGCACTTTCATTCGCGAGAAAAATACGCGAAAGAATACGTTTATACCCGCGAAGTGAGTACAGTGTAAACACGCGAGCATTCATATTTGTAAAAAAGTATGGCAGTTATATTATAGAAAAAGGGCAGAGCCCTTATTATGTTCTGAATTTATGGTGCCCGCCGTTTGCCGCCCTCTGCCTAAAGCAGTACAGACCTGCACTCCTTTCGCCTCCTTTCAAAGCGGACAAATATCAAAGGATTCCGGCTTTTTTGTTCCTGCCGGTGTTTGCTTAAACAGGGGGAGCGTAATATTACCCCCTTACGATAATAGTTACGGGCAGAACACCAAGATGTCTGCCCGTAACCTGCTATTGCTGAAAATTCAATTCATCATTAATATTTTACAGGATTGGACGTCAGGTATTTTTTAACCATTAATGCAATCTTGAACACAATCGCATGGTCAAACTCTCTTAAATCTAAACCTGTCAATTTCTTAATCTTCTCTAAACGGTAAACCAGCGTGTTTCTGTGTACGAACAGCTTTCTGGAGGTCTCGGAAACATTCAGATTGTTCTCAAAGAAACGATGAATCGTAAACAGCGTTTCGTGATCAAGAGAATCAATGGAACCCTGTTTGAATACCTCTTTTAAGAAAGTTTCGCAAAGAGTGGTTGGCAGCTGATAAATCAGACGGGCAATACCCAGATTATCATAGCTTACAATGGATTCATCGGTATCAAATACTTTGCCGACTTCCAAAGCAACCTGTGCCTCTTTAAAGGAGCGGGCAAGATCCTTGATGCCGACAACGCCGGTTCCGATACCGACGGTTGCGCGGGTGTAGAACTCGCTGCTCAGCGTATCTACGATAGAGCGGGCAAGCTTTTCCAAATCCTTGCTGTCGATATTCGGTTTCGTTTCTTTAATCAAAACGATTTCATTCTCGCTGATGTTGAAAACAAAATCCTTGTTTTTGTCGGGGAACAGATTCTGGATTACATCGTATGCAGAAACATCGTTGGTCGACAGAATCCGAATCAAAAAGGCAACGCGGGCAACATCCGCATTAAAGTGAAGCTCTCTTGCTTTTACATAAATATCGCCCGGCAGGATATTATCCATAACCACGTTTTTGATAAAGTTATTACGGTCATATTTTTCATCATAATACTGTTTGATGCTGGAAAGGGTAATGGTCAAAATCTGGGCATACTTTACCGCAGTATCGTCAACGCCTTCCACAAAGACGGCATAATCCGGTTTAATGTGCTGACCGAATGGTTTGTAGGTGTATCCGTCCCTGATAAAAGTATCATGAGAATCCGCGTTTTCCAAGGAAATAAATTCATTGGTCAAACCGATTTTAGAAAGCTCACTGCACGCAATAATATTTGCTTGATCATCCACCACACCGATGACCCGGTCAATCGTATCTTTCATTTGGTGAATCAAGCCCTGAAACAACCTGTTAGACATATTTAAACCTCCAATATATTCACGGTAAAATTAATCTATCCGGATTCGTTCGCCGTGAAAACGAGCCCGTGCCTTCGTTCGATATCTTTATTTTGGAAAATATTCCATATAATAATATTTTACATAAAAAGTCAAAAAAAATCAAGGTGTATTCCTCAAAAAAATGCCGTTAAATGTAGAATTTCTTGCGTTTTTTTGTGGACAAGAGAGAGATACGATAGTTTTTGAACAAAAAGCTACAAAGTCATTCTAATATATTACAAATTGTAACATATTTATTCTTTTAATGTGTGAATAAAACTTTAATATTAAAATACACTTTTCAACAACTTGCCCGACCTTTTTTTGTAATGATCCTGTAATTGCATTGTTTCCGCCGCTGTGATATACTCAAAATATATATAAGTCAACGAACTTGAAAACTGTCCCGCAAAGCACTTTTCAAATGAATTGACTGTAATAGCGGTTGTCTTTCCGATGACAATATTGAAGGAGAGTGTGAAATGTATTGCTATAACTGTGGAACACCAAATCCGGATAATGCTCCGTTTTGCACACACTGTAATGCCCCGCTGACAGCCCCTAACGATGCCGCTCCCCCGTTGCCCAATCCGCAGCCTTATCCGCCTTTTCCTCCGGCTTATGCACAACAGCCTTACCCATATCCTGCCATGCCGCAGCAGCGCGGCTTGAAATGGTGGCAAATCCTTTTAATTGTACTGGGTGCAATCCTGGCGGCAAATGTAGGTTTTGGTCTGCTGATGTTTGAGGATTATCCCAGCCTTTATGATTTATTCTCTGATACTTACACCGACGATACCCTTTACAGGCTCAATGAGACAGCCGTTTTCCAAGACATTGAAGTCACTGTCACCGAGGTAAAGCATTCGGGTGCTCTCGGTTTGAATGGCGCCGACGCCGATACCGAAATTATTACCGTTTCGGTAAACATCAAAAATATCGGTGATCAGAATCTGATGTATGATCCCGAAAATTATCGGATGATCAACAGCATGGGACAGGTAATATATCCCCATATTGATTACGATGCGCCGAACTATTCGACCTATTATGAGCTGCTGCCCGGGGGACAGGCGACTATTACCCTCCAGTTTGAACAGCCGATCGGTGACACCGGTCTGGAATTACAGTATTATTACGATTACTCTGACAAGCCCACTCTGCGATTCGAAATTGAATAGGGGAGAGCTGCTGCGCTCACAGATACAAATGAAAAACGTTTTTCCCTTGCATTCCGTCTTCCTCTTTGCTATAATGCTTTTTATGAACATCCGTCTTTTTTCTGGGGACATCTGATTTTACCGTGAAACGACAGTATCGGAAAAGCAGACGGATTTTCACCTTTCATTTTTACAGTACATAAACAAAAAGGGAGAAGCATTATGAAAAAGCATTTTTCAATCACTCTTTGCATTGCCATGATTTTTGCAATGCTCGTCACTCTTTCGGGGTGCGGCGAAAAAGAAAGCGAGAAGTTTGTCGGCACTTGGGAAACGGAGCTTGACATGACTGAAACCATCAATGAGGGATTCTCCGAAGACGCTGAGATGGCAAAATATCTCAAAGTGGACGACTTTAAACTCACAATGGTCTTTACGTTTCATGAGGACGGAACATACAAAATTGATATGGACGAAGAGGCTTTTAACAATACCTATAATGGTTTGGTTCAGTCCTTCAAGGACGGCATGAAAGCATATCTCGAAGCAACAGCAAAGAAAGAAGGGCTCGAGATCAGTGCTGACGAAGTGCTTAAACTTTCCGGAACCACAATGGATGCCTTAGTGAACGAATCTCTCGACAAAAATACATTAATGGAATCCTTCAGCGGAATAAAGACCGAAGGAAAATTTGATGCAGAAGACGGAAGGCTTTACACAACGGACAGCAAAACAAGTGAGATCAACAAAGAGGAATACGAATCCTATGAATTTATCAGCGATTCCGAGCTGAAACTGGTTGAGCCGGTGGGATCTGATGACGAAGATCTGAATGAGCTCTATCCTTTGACACTCAAAAAGAAATAGAAAAACAAAATTGATTGAAACAAAAAAAGAATTCCACAAGTGTAAATTGCACTTGTGGAATTCTTTTTTTGCTGCACCCTATATTGCGGCGAAGTGTGTGAAAGGAATAAAATTACGTTCGCAGAGCAAGGTTGTCATGTTGTTATTCTTTTTCTAACTCCAGCTTTATTTCGCCATGCTCTTTTTCATATTCCTGAACACACTTTCTTATCATATAAAGAATTTGGGCATTTGCAGAGCGTCCATCATATTCACATACATAACGAAACTTTCTTAAAAGTTCATCTTCTATCCTTAAGCCAAAGTGACGCTCAACTTTCATAAAGCCCTCCAAATAAAGTTATTATAAATCTATTATAGACTTTTTATAACTTCATATGTTATAATTAGAGTTATTACAGAGTTATAACAACTCTATTATTTGGGAGATGATATCATGGATTTATACAAGGAAATATTAATAAAGGCATTGGGACAGCAAAAAATGCAAATTACTTTTCCCGATTTAAAAATGGATATCAATGAAATTTTGGAACTGCATTCCTATCAAGCATTGCAAAAAATCAAAGCCATTATCAATGATGACAGCTTGACAGATAGTGAGTGCTTTATGAAAATCGAAGAAATTATCTGTGTATTTGAAGAACTGGGCATCAGCAGCGGAAGCCGCCACGATTTCGGGTAATCTCTTGCTTAGAATGATATTTGCCCCTACATGATTTTTGACTGCACAAAAAATTGTGAGTGCCTCTGCAAAATAAAATCTCAACTCATTTCGCGAACTCGTTATTATTCCTTTTGCCCACTTCCTCGCGAATCAAGGTGCAGGGAATTATTCCCTGCTGCGGCAACGCGGCGGCATATTTGCCGCGAGTGAAGAGAAACTTTTGCTCACTTCCTCTAGCCGAGCGGCTTTGTACGGTTTTGGCTTTGCCAAAATCCCGGCATTCTATTCGCCGGGAAGTACAAACGCCGTCAGTGAAGAGGGAATACGGTGTATTCCCTCTTCACAATATGTCCTTGCATGTCCTTTCTTTTCCATGCTATCTTGAAATTACGATAAGACTCGAAAGGACTGAATCAATATGACTACATCAAAAAAATCAACACCCCAAAATACCGCCCCCTCGGCTGACACCGTCCGTATTCTGACAGCGCTCAAATCCTACCGCGCCTACAAACAGGAGATCGACCGCAGCTTCTTAATCAATGAAGACTGGTTCCGCTCTCGCCACTGGAAATATATCAAGGGCAACACCAAATCCATCGGACACGAGCCGACCACCCCCTTTATTCTCAATGCCGTCTGGAACAAGCATGCCGACGCAATGGACAACTATCCCGAACCGCTTTTTCTCGAACGGGAGAAAAATGACCGTGAAGAAGCCCGCAAGCTCTCTAAAATCGTTCCGCTTGTCCTGGAAAAAAACGATTTTGAAAAGGTTTACTCTGATGTCTGGTGGCAAAAAATCAAACAGGGCACCGGTATCTATTACGTCGGCTGGGATCCCCAAAAGGACGGAATCGGCGATATCGTGATCCGAAAAGTCGACCTGTTAAGCTTTTACGCACAGCCTTACATCGACGACATTCAGAAATCCCAATATGTTTTTGTGCTCAGCATCGTCGATACCGAGACGCTCCGGAAACAATATCCCGGCAAGAAAATTATCAGCGACGCCAACCTCGACCTTCTACAAGCTTATCCCGGCAGTTGTCCTCCCGGAGAATCCGAAGGAAAATCCTGCCTGATAGACTGCTATGAAAAATGCCGGATCGGCGGAAAAGACGTCATCCACCTTTCCAAGCTGGTAGGAGAGACGCTTCTTTACTCAACGAAGTCGGACAAAAAGCTGAAGGACACCGGTCTTTATGAGCACGGACTTTATCCCTTTGTCATCGACCCCTTTATCCCCAACGAAAACAGCCTTTACGGTATGGGTATGATCGAGATTGCGCGGCCAACCCAGGAATATATTGACCGGCTTGATTACCTGATAGAAGCAAACTGTCTGGTTTCGGGCAGACAGCGCTGGCTGGTCAAACGCTCCGGCGGAATCCGTCCGCAAGACATCGCCGATCTCTCCCGCGACATCATCGAATGTGATTCCTCAGTGGATGACAACGCAGTCCGCCCAATCCAAGCCGCCGCTATTCCGTCCCATATCATTGAACACCGGCAGAACAAAATCGAGGAGCTCAAAGAGGTCATCGGCAACCGCGATTTCTCTCAAGGCGGTACCACCGGCAACATTACAGCCTACAAGTCAATTTCCGCTTTACAGGAGGCGGGGAGTAAGCTGTCCCGAGATACGCTCAAATCATCTTACCGCAGTTTCAAGGATGTGGTCAATCTCTGTGTGGAGCTGATTCGGGAATTCTACGACGAGGAACGCTCCTTCCGCATCATCGGTCCGGACAATACCGTCGAATACACCACTTTATCCAATGCCCACCTAAAACCCGTTGCCTCCCGTACTTCTGCCGGCGAAACGGTCTACCGCAAAGCAATTTTTGATATCAAAATCAGTTCCCAGCGCAAAAACGCCTTCAACACCGAATCCCACAACGCGCTGATTACCAGCTTATTCGAGGCGGGCGCTTTTACGCCCGAAAATGCAGAAAGCGCCATTGTAGCGATTGACGCCATGATGCTGGAAAACAAAGACAGTATTATCAAAGCCCTGCAAAACATGGCAAAACAACAAGGATAACCAATCCCGAAAATGCGAAAAGAGCGCATCAGAGATACTCTTTCACAAGGTATCGCTGACACGCTCTTTACTTTTACAAATAATCCCTCATTTTTACCGCCAAGTCTTCCTCTATTCGAATCAGCTTTTTGGTAATATCCTTTGATTGTTCGTCCGCTGCGGCATATTGATTCAAATACCTGCTTAGAGATTTGACACCCATATTACATCCGTCGGTGATCAAATCGGCAATGGTATGATCTGTTTCCTCCATCGCCATTTTCATGTTCGTTTTCATCCAGGACATTCCTTTAGCAACCGGATGCGGCTCTTTCCCTTCATCATGAAATTCATTGAGCAGTTCATGAGTCTGATTCCCCAATTTCTCATGTTCCTGTTTGGATTGGGACAGCGTATCCTTTAAACGATCATCTTCGGCTTTCGGAAGAAGATCGTCTATGGACTGCACCCCCATCTTGATCCCTGCATTGCATTCTCTGAGTAATTTTACCGTATCTTGCTCTATCATTTTATAATCATTCCTTTCTGGACTCTTGTGCTTTCTGCTTACAGATAAGTACAAAAGCGGAGTCTGAAAGGAAAGCAGTGCATTTCTTTCAGACTAATCCTTCTTTTTCAATTACTGTTCCCTTTATCTGCAAATTTATACTTTTTTGCAAAATTTATTTGAACAGATAACCGCTTCTAAAAGGAGGCTCAGTCAGAATAGATACAGCTACAATTTTTCCCTTGATCCTTGGCGGTATACAAAGCCTTGTCCGCCTTACGGTACAACTCGTCAAAACAAATTCCCTGTGCCGGTGCCAGCGAAATCCCCACGCTGCAGGACAGAACAATACTGGGCTCCCGGTCTGTTTTCACTCCTTGCATCGACTGTACGATTTCTACCCCTTTTTTTCGGGCAAACTCATGATCCGGAATATTGAAAAGGAATACGGCAAATTCATCCCCGCCGATCCGCCCGATGATATCACTCGTCCGAAACTGCGAAGATAATTTGGACGCCACCTGTGCCAGTACTTTATCCCCGCAGAAATGCCCCAGTTCGTCATTGATCTGTTTGAAGTTATCCAAATCCAGCACCATCAGAGCAGAAACAGATTCCGGCTGATTTTCCAGCTCTTCCTCGATCAGCACACGGGTGGTCTCTTTATTATACAATCCTGTCAGCAGATCCCGTTCTGCCCGGATTGTCAATTCCTCTGAAATTTTCTTTTCCCGGTCTATATCGATCACCACGCCGATCATCCTGATCGGATTTCCAACATTATCATACAGGATGGTTATTCTGATTCGACACCAGATATAGACACCGTCCTGCCGAGATATTCTGCATTCCTGCTCAAAATAGGAATCTTTCTCTGAAATCGTCTGATTTAAATCACTGAATATTTTCTGATCCTCCGGATGAACATGGATACCCATATTGACATTATTTTTTATACTGCCGGCAATCGGACTGTATCCGAATTTTTTCTCCCAGTTTGCCGAAACAGTCAGATTATCTTCTGCAATGTTCCATTCAAATATAATATCATTTGTCTGATTCATAATGATATTGTGCCGTTCCAGGCTCATTCTCAGATATTCTAAAGTTCTTTTGTTGGCGCTGTTATCCAGCAAAACAGAATAAAAATAATCCCCTTCTTCATTTCTGACGATCTGGCTTTGCTCTAATATCCAAATGAACGATCCGTCTTTACAAACCATTCGATATTCAAGAACGATTTTCTGGTCTTCCCGTGCTTGCAGCTCTATCATCCGCTTCACGATATTTCTGTCAGGGGGGTATACCATCTCTATAAACCGGTCTTGAAATTTTTCGGTAATTTCTTCAATGCCGTATCCCAGCATTTCATAAAATCCGTCATTCATCTGCAATATGGTATACCATTCATCATTTTTACATTTTACCATGCCGCCCGGAATCGTATTGGTGACCACCTTAAAATCACGGTTTCGGGTTTCTTGCTCTTCACTGCGCTCATATAAATTTCCGGGAGCCGACCAATGTATCTGGCACAGGCAAATCTCGTTATCGTTTATTTTACAGGCCGCGGTCATCTCGCTCTTTATCTCATAATATTGTCCTAAAAATTCCCGCAGAAACAGAAATGTTCCTGTTACAAGACAAACCGTATCAGAAATCATTGTCAGCTGATAATCGGATGACTCCAATCTATCTTTTTGATATGTACGCTGATTAGACTGCAATACTTTTTCTACTTCCTGCAACCCGCGGTAGAGTCCTTTTTCGCCAACACCAATCCACACAATATCCGGATCCAGCATCGGCATCACCTGCTGATAATCTTTTTGTACTGCCAGCTTGTCTACCAGATCTCGAATAAAACACAATATTTTCTGCTGCGGAGTCATGAACGGCACCTCCGTATATATTTTCAATCATATTTTTCAGACCGGCTTTTCTGCCTCACCGGCTCAATTGATATCAAATTTCAACCTATTTATTTATTATAGTTTATCATAAACAATCAAGCTTTTCAATCATATTTTGTCGAAGAAAAAAGAGAAAATAGCTGATTAAATGAGAAAAAAGTAAGGCTTTTTATATAAACAAAAATTGTCCTTGTTTGTCCCTTCGGTTATATGATATGGTGAAAGGGAGAAAAACTGACAGAAAGGATCTGTGATTTCGATGAAAGAAAACGTTGACTGGCAAATGCTAAAATCAGAATATGCAGAAGGATCGCTGACTCTTACCGCACTTGCCGAGAAATACAATTTGAGTTATTACGTTTTAGTCCGCCGTGCCGGCATGGAACGATGGCGGGAAGCCCGCCAAAGATTTCGGAATGCCGAATCTGCCGAAAAAGATTATTCCGTCGGAAACATTGCCGATCAACTCAACCGAAAGCTTCGCCAATGGGTAGAAGATCCGGATTCGGTAAATATTGCGGACATTGACAAGGCCGCCGGCGTTTTGAAAAAATTGCAGGACATGAAGCATGCAGAGGAGGGAGATACGCCGGTTATTTATCTTTCCCACCAAATCCCGCGAAGCCAGGCAGGGGATTAGCAGGGGATAATCCCCTGCACCCTAGATCGCGACGAAGTAAGCAAAAGGAATAAGACGGAGTTCGCGGCAGAAATACAATGTATATTTGAGAGTAATAGAGTTTATAAAGAGTAGGATATAGCAAGCGGCTTTGTGTGGTTTTGGCGGAGCCAAAATCCCGACATTTTATTTGTCGGGAAACACAAATGCCGTCAGTCAAAAGT
>ERZ827524.677-NODE-677-length-41478-cov-12.311131_pt1 | contig 41478 bp, 33 predicted proteins | sample MGYA00519702_ERZ827524 | MGnify/ENA primary metagenome ERZ827524 (study PRJEB31778, sample SAMEA3449341) | human gut metagenome | biome: human gut; feature: human-associated habitat; material: faeces | place: United Kingdom | collected 2010/2012 ...
ACTCGCGACCCTAACCTTGGCAAGGTTATGCTCTACCAACTGAGCTATTTCCGCGATTGCGGATGCAAAGGTAGATATTTTCCTTAAACCTGCAAACATTCCGCAGACTTTTTTCACACAGAAAAGTGTACATTTTCGCCAGGCATACAAGCAGACTTTTGATTATCAACTCATTCGGCCACGATAATCTTCATAAGAAAATTGCTTGAAAACTTCAGCTTTTCCTTCTTTTGTCCACATTGCAATGGCCGGATGGTGAATTCCATTGAACATATTCGTCTTTACAGTGGTGTAATGTATCATGTCCTCAAAGACGATTCTCTCCCCTATCTGCAGCTCATGGTCGAAACTCCACAGTCCCATATAGTCGCCGCTTAGGCAGGAGTTTCCTCCAAGACGATAGACATAAGGACCCGCATCACCCATCTCCGCTCCACGCACTGCAGGCTGATAGGGCATCTCCAGGCAATCCGGCATGTGGCACGTAAAGCTAACGTTGAGAATGGCAGTACGAATGCCGCGGTTTTCCACGATGTCCACTATCTCCGAGCTCAGCACACCGGTCTGCCAAGTGAAAGCGGAACCGGGCTCAAGAATGATTTGAAGATGCGAATAGCGTCCCTTCAAGCCCTGCAACAGACGGACAAGATGCTCTACATCATAATCCTTACGCGTCATCAGATGCCCGCCTCCTAAATTCAACCACTTAATCTGTGAGAACCAGCGGGAGAATTTTCCTTCCAAGTGCTCCAATGTGTGTTCCAGTTCGTAGGAAGAAGACTCGCAATGACAATGACAGTGAAAACCTTCAATACCCACCGGAAGTTCTTCGGGAAGCGGGTCGGCCATTACACCGAAGCGAGTACCGGGTGCGCAGGGATTATAAAGCTCCGTTTCCACCTCAGAGTATTCGGGATTGATACGGATACCGCAGGAAATGCCGCTTCCCTCCGCCACCACTACCGGATAAAAGCGGTGGAACTGCGAAAGCGAATTGAAAGTGATATGGCTGCTGCACCGCATTATCTCCGGAAAATCGGCCTCGGTATAGGCAGGCGAGTACGTATGTGCCTTACTTCCGAACTCCTCCAATGCCAGACGGGCTTCGTAGACGGAACTTGCCGTAGAGTGGTCTATATACTCCCTGAAAATGGGAAAGGAACGCCACATGGCAAATGATTTGAAAGCGAGGATTATCTCCACACCTGCGCGGTCGGCCACACTTTTTATCAGTGCGAGGTTCTTTCTCAGCAATCCTTCTTCCATAATATAGCAGGGAGAAGGGAAAAGGGAAAAGTCTTTATTTGTCATTCTTCTATCTATATTTACTATTCTAAATTGTCCGTATGTATCGTTCTAACTGTCTTTTTTTAAGATACCACGGTCCTACACTTATACCATCATCCTCTTACAAATATCCCGTTTTTGTGTGAGACAAAAGATGCGACTATCCTATGACAGCACTTTGAAACGCGCGAAGCGCAGCAAAAGTTGTTTGTCTCCCGCATTCTTGAAGCGGATGGTGGCTTTCGCATTGTCTCCTTCGCCCTCCACTTTCAAAACTTCACCCAGGCCGAAACGTTCGTGCTCTATCAGTTGTCCCTGCTGTACACAGTTGGCAGACCCGCCGGCAGAAGGCGATGTACTTGCCGTATTTGCAGAAGGCGCCACCCGTTTCAAATTACGTGGAACGGTCGGCGCAATAATCTGCTGTTTCGGTCGTACAGACACACGTTCTTTTCCTCCATACGGAGCATCTTCCCTATCAGGCGCAAAGCCTCTGGCGTTCTCCCTGCGGAAAGCGGCGGCTTCCTCCTCTACCCTGCGGAACATTCCCGCATCCTGAGGCAGACGCAGGAAACGTATATCTATATCCTTCAGGAAACGGCTGGGACTGCCGAACTCCATCTTGCCATACCGGAAACGTGTCTTTGCATACGACAGGAAACAGTGTTCTTCGGCACGTGTGATGGCTACATAAAACAGCCGCCGTTCTTCCTCCAATGCCCGGGGAGAGTCACCCACCATGCCGCTGGGAAAAAGATTCTCCTCCATCCCCACTACAAACACATTCTTGAACTCCAATCCCTTGGCCGAATGTACAGTCATCAGGGTTATCTTCTCATCGTCCCCATCCTTATCCGAATCCTGGTCGGTAAGAAGGGAAACTTCCGAAAGGAAGTCACCCAACAACACGTTAGGGTTTCCTTCCTCCTGCCGTTGGGCGCAAAAATCACTCATACCGTTCACCAGCTCCTCTATATTCTCCTTACGGCTCAGATTCTCGGGAGAGCTGTCTTGACACACATCATTGATGATGCCCGATTGGCGAATAATGTCAGCACCAATCTCGTAGGCATTCTTCTCCGCAGCATCTGTGATAAAGGCAGATATAAGTTCGCGGAATGCCTGCAACTTTCCCACCGTACCTTTATTGAAGTTCAAGCCATACGCCAACGGCTCACAAAGCACGGTCCACAAACTTACATTGTGCCCGGTGGCGGCAGCAATGATTTTTCCCACTGTCGTATCTCCGATACCCCGTGCAGGATAATTGATAATACGTTTGAAAGCCTCTTCATCATTGGGATTCACTATCAGACGGAAGTAAGCAATAACATCTTTGATTTCCTTGCGTTGATAGAACGACAAGCCTCCGTAAATACGGTAAGGCATACTGCGTTTGCGCATGGCTTCCTCAAAGATACGGCTCTGCGCATTGGTACGGTAGAGTATCGCAAAATCAGAGTAGGCATAGCGCTTTTCACGCCGCAGTTCAGCTATCTTATTCACCACAATATCCCCTTCTTCCACATCACTGTATGCCTGGTACACACCGATGGCCTCTCCCTTCTCCTTTTCCGAGAACACTTCCTTGCGTATCTGCCACTGGTTCTTTTCTATCAGGCTGTTGGCCGCGCGGACAATGGTCTGGGTGGAACGGTAATTCTGCTCCAGCTTGAAGACCTTCGTATCGGGATATACTTTCGTAAAGTAGAGAATATTGTCAATATCGGCACCACGGAAGGAGTAGATACTCTGTGCATCATCCCCCACCACACAGACATGCTGATGGTTCTTGGCAAGTTGCAGCACAATGCTGTGCTGTGCAAAATTGGTATCCTGATACTCATCCACCAGAATGTAACGGAACTGGTCTTGATAACGCGCCAACACCTCGGGGTGGTCCCGGAACAGCAGGAATGTGTAGAACAGCAAATCGTCGAAGTCCATCGCATCCGCCTGCCGGCAACGCTCCCAATATCTCTGGTAGATGTCGCGAAGCGCCGGAACCTTGGCAGCACGGTCTCCTTCGTAAGCCTCCTTGTTGTTGGCATAGCCTGCCGGAGAAACCAGATGATTCTTGGCATTCGAGATACGCGCCTGCACCATCCCCGGCTTGTACACTTTCTCATCCAGCCCCATTTCCTTGATAATGGAACGTATCAGGCTTTTACTGTCCGCCGTATCGTAAATGGTAAACTGCGAAGTGAAGCCGATATGCCCGGCCTCGACATGCAGAATGCGCAGGAACATGGAGTGAAAGGTTCCCATCCACAGATGGCGCGCCCTCTCCGGCCCCATCTGACGGGCTATACGCTCCTTCATTTCGCGCGCCGCCTTGTTGGTAAAGGTCAATGCCAGAATGTTCCAAGGCTGGTAGCCATTCTCCAGCAGATAAGCAATCTTATAGGTCAGCACGCGCGTCTTTCCCGAACCGGCACCGGCTATCACCAGTGACGGACCGTCATTGTATAACACCGCGTTCCGTTGTCCTTCGTTCAGTTCCTCTATATAATCGGGCATATCCGTATAATCTTAAAATGATGATATTTTTCCTTCCTTTGTTTTTACGGAGGCAAAGATAAAAAAAGCTTCGGAGACGTACGAACATTTCTATAGGTTATAGTGTTTATATAGTAAAGTTCCAAAATTAAATAATTGAAACTTATGAATACAATATTAACGATTTTAATGATAACAGTTATGACTTACGAAATGCCAAAACTTCCCTACACTAACAATGCACTGGAACCTGTAATCAGTCAGCAAACCATAGATTACCACTACGGTAAACATCTGCAAACCTACGTGAACAACCTCAACAACCTCGTTCCGGGAACGGAATTTGAAGGCAAAGACCTGGTAACCATTGTTGCCACAGCACCGGACGGTGCCATCTTCAACAATGCAGGACAAGTGTTGAACCACACATTATACTTCTTACAGTTTGCTCCGAAGCCTGCCCACAGCGAGCCTACCGGCAAGCTGGCAGAAGCCATCAAACGCGACTTCGGCAGCTTTGAGAATTTCAAGAAGGAATTCAACGCGGCAGCTGTCGGCTTGTTCGGCTCCGGATGGGCTTGGTTGTCTGCCGACAAGAACGGCAAACTCCACATCACCAAAGAAGCCAACGGTAGCAATCCGGTACGCGCCGGTCTTGTTCCGCTACTCGGATTCGACGTGTGGGAACATGCCTACTATCTTGATTACCAGAACCGCCGTGCCGACCATGTGAACGAACTGTGGAGCATCATCGACTGGGATGTAGTAGGTAAAAGACTGAAATAAGCAACAAGGTCCCACTAAACATGTTAATGACGCATTCTTGAGCAACTAAGGTTCAAGAATGCGTTTTCTTGTTTAAAATAGCCATCTAACATATTTTAAAGAAATTCTTTGGCTTCTACCATAAGTATTCATTAACTTTGCTAAACTTAAAAGTTAAACAAAAGAAATGAAACTCATCGTAGTAACAGCACCCACATTTTTTGTGGAAGAAGACAAGATTATCACGGCACTATTCGAAGAGGGGCTGGATATTCTACATCTGAGGAAGCCGGAAACTCCCGCCATGTATTCAGAACGGCTTTTAACGCTGATACCCGAAAAATACCATAAGCGCATCATTACCCATGAGCACTTCTACCTGCAGGAAGAGTTCAGCCTGATGGGGATTCATCTAAACACCCGCAATCCCAAAGAGCCCCACGACTATTCGGGCCACATCAGTTGCACCTGCCATTCACTGGACGAAGTGCAGAACAAGAAGCATTTCTATGACTATCTGTTCCTAAGCCCGATATATAATTGCATCACAAAGTCCGGAGTCACGTCCGGCTTCACAGCCGAAGAGTTGCGGCAAGCAGGAAAAAGTAAGGTCATAGACAGTAGAGTCATGGCTTTGGGAGGCATTACTCCCGACAACATACTGGAGATTAAGGATTACGGATTCGGTGGTGCCGTTGTAATGGGTGACTTATGGAATAAATTCAATGCCTGCACCGACCGCGATTATCTGGAAGTAATCCGCCACTTCAAGAAGTTGAAGAAAATGGCTGATTGAGCCTTCTTGGACTGGCAAATCAAAATTTACCGTACTCTTTGTATTCAATACCGGCAGGCAACGTGAAATAGAAGGTGGAGCCTTCCCCTTTCTTAGACTCCACACCGATACCTCCCCCATAGTGCTCCACAATAGATTTGGTGATGGAAAGCCCCAACCCCGTACCTTTGATATTGTAGTTCATCTTCACAAACCGTTCAAAGATGGCATGTCTTCCCACTTCATCGATACCACAGCCTGTATCTGCCACATAAAAATAGAAGTTATGGTTGCTCAATCTCCTGCAACCGATTTTCACACTGCCCATCTCCGTAAACTTCAAGGCGTTCCTCACCAAGTTACCTATGACTTGGGCAAAACGCACGCGGTCCACCACCAAACGGCATTGAGGCAGCCGTTCTACAAACTCCACCTGAATGCCCGTGGGATGCGAGCGCATATTCTCCGTCGTGCAGACTTCATCAATCAGCGCGTTTACATCCACTTCTCCATCGTTATATTCCAGGGTATTTGCCTCAATCTTCGAATAGTCCAGCAAGTCATTGACCAGTTGCAGCAGCGAGTCCTTGTTATCATTAATCTCCTTCAGAAAAGCCATACGGGTTTCTCTGTCCAGATCATCCATTTCGGCAAGCATAGTTGTAAAGCCTACAATGGCATTCAAAGGAGTACGAATTTCGTGAGTCATATTAGCGATGAAAGCATTCTTCAGCTGGTTGGATTCTTCGGCAACCTCATTGATGCGCTGCAACGTCTTCAACCTTTTGCTCTTGCTGATGGAAATGATTATCATGATGACCAAAAGCAGAATGACAATTATCCCAAAACTATATACCAATGCTTCATTATTCTGATAGAAGTCATTCGTCCAAACATCGTATGCTGCCGTAATTGTCAATATCATCGTTTTTTGCTTGCTTATTGGAAACTATAAAATTATGGGAAGCAAATATACTAAAGAAAATACAAATAAATTAATAGAAACTACAGTTTTTTCCAACAAAATGGGCCGCATGCCATTACCAAGTAAAGCATGCAGCCCATAAATGTCATTATTCAGTATTATTGAAATCAGCCTTCAATGGCAGCCTGCGCCGCAGCCAGACTAATATATTAATCAATAAGTTAGCATTCTGCTGTAAACATACAGTAAACTATACCTTATTATAATTATATATAGAATTACTCCATTTACACCATAGTCTATTATAACCATTTACTCTACTACAAAAGTAACATTAAGTTTTTAATAAAATTGTTTTGGAAAAAAAGTTTTTCACTTCTTTTTAATTATAAAATTACTTGCTATCACAGACTAATCTACTCCAGAAGGTAGAGCCTAAAATAGCATAGTCCTCTTCAACACTCTTATCAACAAAGAATAGTTCAGAGTAAGGATGTCCCTCATATTCAAAATTGAGTTTGACTGCCTTACACTCCCTAAACTTATTATCACTGCACCAAACAACTTTCTTCCCAACATAATGGAATGTATCTTCCAGTGAAATACTATCTACATAAGCAGGAAGAAAAGGAAGGGAGTTATTATATTCAGGTTTTATATTTACTTCTCCTATACCATTATTCAAAAGAGAATTCCTCTGCTTACCTATTCTGAAGAAAGCCAAGAAAGTAGGGCTAATCAAATTATGTTTCATTCTTTTGTCCAGAAGGAATGTAAAACCTAAACCTTTGATTTGTATAAATATATAATTAGATAGCATATTAAAAATTATCAGAAAAAAACATTATAGAATATGTATATCCCTTATCCACTCTGACATAGAACTTATCAAAAAAATACATTCTTTTCATAAACTTATCTTCTGGAGTAAAATCTCCCACCACATTAGTAGGGTTACAATCCAGTAATAAGCTATCCAATTTAAGAAACTCACCATAAACAAAAGGAAGATTATATCCTTCATAAATAATGGAATCATTCCTAATAAAAAGGTCAGTAGTCAATATATAGTTATCCCTAGTCTCATTCTTAATTAATCTTGAATACATATCAACACTATTATCATGGTGAGGAGTCTTTTTGAAATGTGACTTATATTTATAGGTGGACCATTTTTGATTAACAATAGTTCCTACCTTTGCTGCAATATCATCAATAGCTTGTTCTTTAGATTGTTTTGTAGAGCAAGAAAATAATATGCAACACAATAATAATATTAATAAGCTATTTCTTTTCATCATATATATTGTATTTATTAAAATCAATAATCCATTTATTCTCTATCAAAAATTGTACCCCAAGTACCCCATGAATCTGTATCCCAGTTTCATCCTGCACTTGTTTTATAGCCTCAGAAGCATCCAAAACTGAAAAAGTGGAAGTATAATCTCTCCCTTCAAAATTGAATGTAGCTTCAATGATAGGGGTTTCTTTGTAGTGTCCCTCTATCCCCATTGTTCTATATGTTCCTTCAAGTAGCTTAAACTCACTCTTAAAATGTTCATATACAAAGTCAAATAGGGTGTTATGAGTAGCACCAGTATCAATCAAGAAACAAAGGTTATTTGTTTTTCCTGATGTCAGTATCAGTGGTAAACCTGCTTTTTGCAGACCAAATGTTAGTGGAAATTCCATGCTTATTTTGTTTATTCTATATTCCAATAATTACTTTCATCTCCTTCAAAAGCATCAAGAGTTTGGTCTTCCCACTCCTCTCTGCTATCTAATGAAGAAAATTTATTGCTATTATCATTAGTAAATAAGTTATTTCTTTTAGTGGAAGTAGCTTTTTGAGGAAATGAATACTCTTCTAAATCAAAATTAGGCATAAACTCAAAATCAATGGGTAGGTTTATTCTATTCATTGGGTCAATTATATATGCTACTTCTGTTCCTTTGTATCTTCCTGCAATTTTTACAGCATTATTATTACCCCATATCTTAAAAGATTCAAGTGGCAAAATATAGTCAAGATTAGGATAAATGGCTATTTTACCCAAGGTATCAATTACCCCCCAATGAATATTATCCATCAATTTAACTCGGGCATAGCCACAAATAAATTGAGGGTCACACCAAATGTATGTTCCAAATGAAACTATCTGCTTTTCTGTGATATTAATATAAGCATATTGATATTTCTCATTTCTGACTAATGACAAGCCACAACTAAAAGGGTACATTTCCTTATATTTAGGAGTGATAGCTATCCTTCCTGATGAATATTTTGCTCCAAACAAGCCATTTTCTTGAAAAATGATTAAGTCATTATCCATTTGATGCTCTTTTTGCAGCCATACCACAAAAAGAAAGGTGCAAGCCAACCCTGATTGTTATTCTGAAGGCATCGCCAAACACCTATATCCATACAAACAAGGAAAGCCCACACCTTATGGCATGAGCATTTACCTACTTACATTTGATGGATATATTCTTCTAAATTGGCGATTTTTCAGAATTCATCAAGTAAGAAGCAAACACTTCTTTTTCTAATATGTCTTGTTAAACTTCTATTTCATTAGCAATCATTTGATTGTTTCTGTTGCAAAGTTAAGACTTTCCACATATAAACAATCATCTGAAGACTACTTTTAATAGGTTTTCAGACCATATAGCACCATAGGCATGAGCTTATTCTCTTATCTGTCATTAAGGCTCTTGAAGTGGAAAAGTAATAATAACCTTCATATCCACCAGTGGCAAATGTACCATTTATTCTATTACATATCTCTGATTCTCATATCTTTTCAAAATAAAAGCCCCAATTCCATGCAGGAACTGAGGCTTACAACAACAATAAACACAATACAAAGGCTGTTCACCTTTATCTCTCTTTAGCCATTATACACATGAATATCAATCCAATAGTGATATTCAAAATGCCTTTTATCATTATCTCCATGTTATAATCAGTTCAAATACCTTAATACCCAACTACAGCCAGCTACTCCAGAAGGAATAACAAGAAAAAGATGGAGGACATTTCATATCCAATCTTTCTTCCAAGCTACCTTCTGGAGCTTGTTTTCCAGTTCTCCATTCAGCCAGTATAGAAAATACCCCTTGCTCACTTACTTCCTATATAAATATAACCAAGTAAGTGTGAAGTGTCGAATTTTTATTTCCATTCCTATAAGGAATATTATAAGTTTTTTCGACAATATAGATTTTCTAACATTCTAGATAAATAATACTAATTGCAATAAAGTTTTTTTCTATACATAATAGTGTACCAAAAATTTCATTGTAAATGATTATTTTTTCTCAGATATTACTATCTTTACAATTGAATAATTATGAATTATGAGAAATAAAGTAAATTCAGTAGCAAAAGGAGATTCTTTTGAGAATATAGTTTTCAATAAAATGAAAGAACTTTTGGAATCTGAGATGTTAGGTCTTTCACCTAAGTATAGTAAGATATTCCAAAAGAAAGCTTATTTCGGGAAAACTGGCAATAAAATTATCTTTGATATTGCTATTGAATCATATCCTCCAGATAGTGACGAATATTCTACCTTAACTCTTATAGAATGCAAAGATTATAAATATCCAATTGAAGTTGATAAAGTCCGAAATTTTGCATCAAGTATTGATGATGTGGGTGGACATAAAGGTTACTTTATTACAACAAGCCATTTCCAAATAGGAGCTATAAATCATGCTAAGAGTTGTAAAATCGGACTTGCAAAATTTAATATTAACAATTTAGATATTGAAAAATGGATTTTAAGAAGAGTTGGCTATCAAAGTCACCAAAGAAGGCAAGCTATTTTTGAAGAGCTAAATTCCTCAACCATAACTATCCCCAATAATTTCGTGGCTATCTGTGAATTTAATTATTATTCTAATTTTCTAGATTTTGTTTCTGAACAACTTATGGGTAAGCCATGTAAAATAAATGTGGACTATCTTTCAAATGAAACTATAGAATCAAATGTTGCTAGCTTGTTAACTAAAATGCAATATCAATCAGACATTCCAAGAAGTACAAATTTACTCATTGATATTATTACCAAAGAGCTTGATCTTAAATTAATCATTGACCAACCTTTACCTCATAATGAATTGGGAGTATGTAACTTTAAGGAAAAAACTATTAACATATCTCCCACACTACAATATGACTCACCAAGATGGAGATTTACTCTTGCTCATGAAATAGGGCATTATATATTACATGAATCCATGTGTTCTCAAAACATGGTAAACTCAATATATGATGATGAGGCTAGTTTAGACACTATAATTAGTGATAATACCCTTTTGAGACTAGAGATACAGGCAAATAAATTTGCAGTGTATTTATTGATACCAGAAAAGCTATTTATAGCTCATTATGCCCTAAAACACAAACAATTAAACATACCTAGATTCCCTTATCTGTATTTAGATAATCAACCTTGCAATATTAAAGATTGTTTAAGAATATTTTCACATCTGGGAAGTTTGTTTAATGTCTCAAATGAAATGATTAAAATAAAACTCAAAGATATGGGTTACTTGAGCATTAATGAATCTATAAAAAATATGCGAGACTTTATTTAATAAACCACCCATAGTCTTTTTGCCCTTTTATAGCTTGACATATTCCAGATGACAATTCAGCAGCATTTAGTGCTCTTTCTAAGAAGTTATCTATATAACTGCTTTTATTGGCTCCAGTAAGCAGATTATATACATTCCACATGGATATGGCACTCTGATTCTCAGGAAGAGCAAAGTTTTCATCACTATAGTATGATTTAGCAACAATACCTATCTGTGTATCAGTCATCAGCATTTGAGGTAGCCTTTTCTTCTGTTCAACTGGAAGATATTGATATAATCTACTCTTACCCAAGAACTGTGCAAACTGACTTTCAGTCATATAACTATCCTTATAAGCACTCATGTAGTAGAGGTGTTTGGCTATGTTGTATTCTTGAAATAGCCTCATCACTGAACTAAATAAATCAGCAGTACTCATCACCTTTAACTCAGACTTGTAACCATCAGTTGAGACACACATATTACAGCAAACCAAATTTTTAAAGCCAATGAATACCTTGAACTTTTCTGCACCTTTCTTGCTATATAGATTCTCATGATTATATGCCCTTACTCCACCAATAGTAAGATTCAATCTATTGCCCATTATATCTTCATGGATAGTGGGAATTTCAAAACAGAACATCATCCTCTCATAGTAAATGGTCTTGTCTGATTCAAGTAAATCCTTCACTGGTTTATGAATAGCTTCGGGTGTTCTGCCTTTAATGACATGGCTTACTCTGATAGCTGGTTCTTCAATCCTTTCATTGGGAAATATCTGATTGGCAGCTTCCCAAACTATTTCAATAAATGAAGGGTGACTGATAGTAATCTCATTATCCTTGCTGAACACTGGTACTACACAATCATTTCTAAGATGCTCAATAGTGACTTCTTTAGTATTAGCCTCTATGAATGGTAATTTATTTACTCTTCTAGTATTAGCAGGTTCATTCTCTAATACTTCAATAGGTATTATTGTTTCAATATTAGTCCTTTGGTTAGCCAATACAGACATATTAGTTCTGTGTACTGGCATTAACTGCATTGCTTCCATAATGTATAAAATTAGGATTATAGTTGATAATAGGTTTATTGTTCTCTTCTTGTAACTGCATCTTCTTCTGCATGAAATCTGATGTAAGTTGTTGATACCATTCTGGGTATTGGTGATAAATGGAGGTAAGCTCTTCAATGGTTTTAGCCTGATTTATCTTCTGCTTTATCATATCCAAGTTTACTCCATTATTGCACCAATCCAGTATTATTTGCCCAGTAGTGGGTGTAATAATAAAATCTGGTTTACCAATAAATAGACTTGTTCTATCCTTTGATGCAATGGCTTGATGCTTCATGTTAATATCAAGGACTATAGTAAATTCATAGTCTATTCCATCCCTCATGACAGCCTTTAAGCCCACTTTCTCAGGAATCATCTTGCCATTTTTTTCACTAAGAACATAATCCTGCTTGCACTTCATGGTACAAATAACATGGCTTGGAGATTGTAGAATCTTCTGCATGAAGGCATTCATTCTTGGTGTAATCTTCTGCCAGTTAGTGAATGAGTTTCCTTGTAGGTTAGCATGGTACTCTAGAAGGCAATCCCAGCATTGGGAAATGCTGTCTATGATTATCACCTCCATTTTAGCATCCTCACATATCTTTATAGCTTCAATATAAGTCTCAGGTGTGAAGTTGTCTTGAAGGGGTAATACATTGTAATTACCTAAACTGGCATACAAATCAGCACTTCCATTCTCACTATCAATAATGGCAATTTTGGTCCAGTCATTTGTCAGACCATAGGCTAATAATAGTGCAGAATAGGTCTTTCCTGAACCTGCACAGCCTTGTAGAGCAAGCTTTATCTTAGCCTGCTTCTTTGATGATACTCTTAAATTTAACATGACTATATTCTATTAATGATTAACTATTTAGAAAAATAACAAAGGCAGTCAGACTATTAATCCAACTGCCCTTCTGGAGCTTTTTCATTAGTTTCTATAGAGTTGCTAATGTAGTAGCCCCTCCTTCCCCTTTCTGATGTAACAGAAGGAATATATCTCCAGTTTCAGCAGAGCATACTTCTGAAATGACTGGTATTGTCAGCTCTCCAGTCTCCACCTTCCTTGAACAAGCTCCAGTTTCAAAGCCATAGACAAAGAAACACTTGCCAGTGTGTTCATTTCTTTTCACTTCAATCTTTTCCACATTGTGCTGTGCTTTAAATTCAGCCACACTCATTGTCTTTAAGAACTTCAAGTTTCTTTCCATAATTGTAAATTTATTATTGTTGCAGGGGGGACCATCCCCACCCTGAGTGAAGGGGTAGGTGATTGGTTGGAGTGCATAACACTCATGACTCCAGAAGAGAAAAAAATAAAAAAAATAATTTTGAATAGTTTTTTCAAGTCAGTAAAAACAGTTATACATTACTACTTATAAACAGTAGTAATACTGTTGCTTATCTTTGTAAACATACATACTTTTAGGAACATCTTCACTTATGGCTGCCATTTCTAACCAATTTTCATAGTTTATATGTCCTAACCAAGATACACATAACATATAGTCACGAGGATAATCTTCACTTTCTGGATTCTCAGGAACATCTTCAAGTTTTTTCAAATAGCCCTTATCTATGAGTGATTTTCTTATTTTATAAAAGGTGCTTTTTTTCACTTTAATTTTTTCCTCCCAAAATTTCCATGACATAGTAAGGTTGAAAGAATTATTCACAGTATTACAATATAGTGCAATGATGAATCCTTTCTCTTCTGAGGTTAAATCTGTATTTTCTAATACTTCCTTCTGAATTATTCTAAAATTAGTTTGTGGGTGTGGCAGAAAATATCTTTTTCTTTTAAGTCCTTCTTGAGTAAAGAACTCTATTCTATCGCAGAAACCACTTTTTTCTAACCTTGGCATAAAGTTATCTTTTATATAACTAAAGGATTGTTTTGTAATATCTGCTATTTGGAGATAGGTTGAGTCAGTTGAATAGTTTGAGTTGGCTGTAAAGTATAAGCCTATTAAAGTATATAAATCATTTGGAGAAAACAAACTACTAATTCTATTGGGTATTACAGTATAATTTTTCATATCTTATTTTCATGAGTCCATATTTTATGTGATACTATAATACCTACTTTAATCTTCTGTATTATAGTATCGCATAAAATATAGACAATTGTAAATCCAGTTTTGCTAAAGATAAATATGAGAAGAAAACAATCTCTCCTTTAAGGAATATATAAAGATATGAAAAAATATTGACTTACACAAACTATTTAACAGTTTATTATGTTGATAATCAGGATTTAAGTATTAAAAAATCTTAATAAATTATTTTCTTCTGGAGCAATTCTATCCTTATGCTCTTTTAATTGTAGAGGATTTTCCCCTCTAATAACATATTGATTCCTTGGTCTATCAGTCTTATACATGCTTTTAAAGAGGCTTATATACTTTCTAGGCATTAGTACCTTGTGCAGATGATATTTGACTATAGGGACTAATATAGCTTGTATTTCAGGGGAAGATAATGTTTGATTTACAGAAAAAGACTCCCTTATAGCTTTTTTGAAAGGGTGTTCTTCTGCTAAAGCCCAATACATTACAGCATTATTGAGATTTTTAAAGGCTGCATCATTGTCAGTTCTAATCTCCCAAAGCTGTTTTAATAGGCTATCCAAATCAACATATTTATATAGCCTACTGAATCTCTCAAGAAATATTCTCTTATTTCTTTTACTTTGCCTAATACATGTCTTTAAAGTATTATCATTTAAACTACCTATTGCATCCAATGTATTAATTTCAGTAATAGCCTCTTGTATGTAACTATCTGCAAGTTCTCCTTGCATGGCTTTGTTTTCATCTTCAAGAGCCATTTGTTGCTGGCTTATATCATAATTTATAGAGTTGTATTGGGCTATGTTGGCACATTTATCTAAAGCTTCTTTCATCTTCTCAGGTAGGAAATATAGCCCTCTATATAACTCCATTCTCTCAACTAAATAATCTATATTCAGATAGGCAGGCACATACTCACCATATATGTTTCTCCTAATTAAATTTATAGGTTCATCATTGCTTATCCTTTCTTGTGCTTTATCCTTTATAGCCTCTTTTACAATAGAGAATAGGTTTGTAAGTGTATAGTCTCCTTGGCTAATGTCATCAGCAGCAGTAATATGCCTTAAAACTTTATTAGCTTTCCTTACAAGAGAATCTGGATAAGTTCTCATATCTTCTACCAATGCATAATCTTTGGTATTATAAACAATAGTGTCACTTAGTATCTTATACTCACCTCTACATCTTCCATATATTTGTGTCATTCTATCTAAGGTTAACATAGAATAGTCCCTTCTGGAGTCTGATACTGTTATTAGATGATAGTTGTCTGATATGTCTATTCCAGTAAAGTAGCAACAAGTGGCAAAATTAATTCTATTTGGCAATACATCATTACTATCTAATTTGGCTGCATAATATTCTCCAGCTTCTTTAATAGATGCCTCACTGCATAGTATTGCACATTCCTTTTTCACTTCTTCTTCAAGAGAAGATATGATATTTTGAATCTGTAAGATGGAGTTATATGCTATAAATATTTTCTCATTTGGGTGAGATTTAATCTCATTTACCACTACTTGGATAATGTTATTGGTATGAAGTAGTTTAATATTCCTTTTCTTTTCCCATTGCCATGAAATAGGAAATAGACATTCCTTCTTTAAAAGGGGATTGGTAAACTCTTTCATAGTAGCTGTAACCATGCACCTATTCTTGGGAGGGAACAATAGATAATAATCAATCACATCTTCCAGTTGAGGTCTGTAGTTACTATCAGATTGAAGGATATCTATTTCATCAATCATTAGAAAGTAGTCCTTATAATTCTCCTCTTTTATTAATTTCAGTAACCTACCTAAACTATCTGCTACCACCAACAGCTTCTTATATCCTTCCTTCTGGAGATACTCTATTATCTCTTGGTCTGTTGTCCTTTCCTTTTCATCCTTTATTTCACTTCCTATATATAAAGTATTGGGGTGCTTTTTACATTTGGAGAAAGCCAGTGCTTTTGTAGGAAGGACTATAATTGAATTTCTATTTGAGTTTATTTCAAGGGTAGTAGCACCTACTCCAGGAATCTGTTTGTTTACTATGCCATGTGGCATCTTATCAATGTAAAAAGATAGATTAAAGTTACATTGAACCTCTTCATACTTTGAAAAATCTCCATATAATAATCCTTCAAGACTATCAATTCTTGTATCTGGTGATATTTCTTTGATTTCTTCGGAATTTCCATCTATTGAATATACAATCTGTGGAGCATCATATAAATCTCCATAAGTATTATACAATGGGGTAGTACTTTCCATATCTCACTTAGTTTAAGTTTATAATATAATAACAAAGTGAGCAAAAATAGTAAAGAATCTCCATAATCCAATAAACTACAGAGATTCTTTTAATCCTATTTCAAGTCTTCTCCCCCAAATACACAAGTAATCACTCTTTCATTTAGTACACTAATTGGAGAATAATCTTTTTTAATATAACCCTCTGTCACTCTATGAGCAGATGAATGATTTAAAGCAAACCCCACCTCTGCTGTACTTGCACCACAACTATTTTGAGCTATGGTAGCCCATGAATGTCTGAAATTGTAGATGCAAATATCAGGAAGTCCATTATGTTTGCAGTAAGGTTTCAAACCACAGTTTACATTGATATTAAAGCAATTACTATCCTGATACCTTTCATTAAAGTTCAAAAGATACTCATTCTCAGATTTATATTTCTCAAACAAAGGCAATAATCTTGCAGGAATCTTTATCTCTAAATATGCACCATCTCTTCTGAATTTCTTTGTTTTCTGCCTATGATAACATAACATACCTCCCTTCAAGTTCTCCTTTCTCAACTCATATAAATCTGCTGTATTCATACCTGCTAAACAAAAAACCATCTCTGCTACATCTTTACTAAGCTCTGGTAGAGAGGCTTTTAATTTGGTTTCTGGTACTACACCATGAAAGAAACTTTGAAGAACAGAAATCTCTAATGCTCTTTTCTCAGGTACATCAGCTTTGGGTATTTCAATCTTCCTGAATGGTTGGAGTTTTATCCTGATAATATTCTTATCATAGTCATTATACTCTTCAAGAGCTGCATTATAAATCATCCTAATGCAAGTGGGGTACATCTCCTTTGCTCTACTACTGGCTGATAAAGAATTAATCCAATCCTGAATAAACTTGGTAGTTAGCTTTGAGAACATCACATTACTTGATTTTGCAAACTTCTCTAAGGACTGATATGCCCATTTATAGTTCTTGGCATTTCTTACCATCTTTCTAACTGTAGCCATTTCAAAAACATACCTCCTTGCATACTGTGAGAAAGATATATCTTCATCAATATTCTGCAAGTAAGATATAACCTCATGTATATCCCAAGTTGAAACCTCTACTGCATTTAATCTATCATTGTAACTTCTAATCAAATTTGAGCAATAAGAAAGAATTTCAGGGTCTTTGATTTCATTCTTCCTCAATTTTGATTTATCCACTGCTTTATCAGTTTTTATATACCCAATCTTCCTATTATGAGTAATTCTTATGTAAACAGGGAACAATTCATCACTTCTTTGCACTCTAATGCAAGTTTTAAAAGTAGCCATAATTATCTAATAATCAATAGTTAAACATTCATTTTTTAGTGTAAACATTCTCTTGATTTACTGTAAACATACAGTAAACACAAGAGCAGAAAAGCTCTCTAAAACAGACTATACAGCATAAAAAAGGGACTTACTCTTAGAGTAAATCCCTTTATCTTATTGATTATTAGATATTAACTAATATCTCTTAGCCTTCTATTGCAGCCTGCGCAGCAGCCAGACGTGCAATAGGCACACGGAACGGAGAACAGCTGACATAATTCAAGCCAACTTTGTGGCAGAACTTCACAGAAGAAGGCTCACCGCCATGTTCGCCGCAGATACCGCACTTCAAATCCGGACGGATAGCACGTCCCTTTTCAGTAGCCATGCGCACCAACTGTCCTACACCATTCTGGTCGAGTACCTGGAACGGGTCTACTTTCAGAATCTTCTTCTCCAGATAAATCGGGAGGAAGGAAGCGATATCGTCGCGTGAATAACCAAATGTCATCTGAGTCAAGTCGTTCGTACCGAATGAGAAGAACTCGGCAGAGGAAGCAATGCGGTCAGCAGTCAAGGCGGCACGCGGAATCTCAATCATTGTACCTACTTTGAAGTCGATGCTGTCACCCACTTCTTCAAACAACTGGGCAGCCTCAGCACGAATCACTTCTTCCTGCTGCTTGAACTCATACAAGATGCCGGTCAGAGGCACCATGATTTCAGGATGGGTTTCAACGCCTTCCTTCTTCAATTCTAAAGCAGCACCCAGGATAGCACGCGTCTGCATCTGCGTAATTTCAGGATATGTATTTCCCAAACGGCAACCACGATGACCCAACATCGGATTATGCTCACAAAGCGCCTCAACACGTTGCTGGATATACTGGAGGCTTACACCCATCGTATCTGCCATTTCCTGCTGTCCCTTCAGGTCATGGGGAACAAACTCATGCAAAGGAGGGTCGAGCAGACGTACAGTCACCGGACAACCGGCCATTGCTTTGAAGATACCCTTGAAGTCAGCTTGCTGGTAAGGAAGAATCTTAGCCAGAGCCTTGCGACGTCCTTCGGCGTTTTCTGCCAGAATCATCTCGCGCATGGCTTTAATCTTCTCGCCTTCAAAGAACATGTGTTCCGTACGGCAAAGACCGATACCCACCGCACCAAAATTACGTGCTACTGCGGCATCATGAGGAGTATCCGCATTGGTACGAACTTGTAGTCTCGTATATTTATCAGCCAAATCCATCAGTTCCGCAAAGTCACCGGACAGCTCAGCCGCTTTTGTCTCCACCTTGTCTTTATATACTTCACCGGTGCTTCCGTTCAAGGAGATATAGTCACCTTCTTTCAACAGTACACCATCCACTTCCACTGTACGCGCCTTGTAGTCGATGTTCAAGGCACCTGCACCGGACACACAGCACTTACCCATACCACGGGCAACCACTGCCGCATGCGAAGTCATACCACCGCGGGCAGTCAGGATACCTTCGGCAACTGCCATACCTGCCAAATCTTCCGGAGAAGTCTCGATACGTACCATCACCACACGCTTGCCGGCAGCATGCCATTCGGCAGCATCATCGGCAAAGAATACGATTTGTCCCGTAGCGGCACCCGGAGAAGCGGGAAGACCACGGGTCAATACCTTGGCTTGCTTCAGCGCTGTCTTGTCAAATACCGGGTGGAGCAGTTCGTCCAACTTATTGGGCTCACAACGCATCAATGCAGTCTTTTCGTCAATCATACCTTGATGGAGCAAGTCCATGGCAATCTTCACCATAGCGGCTCCGGTACGCTTACCGTTACGGGTCTGGAGGAACCAGAGTTTACCCTCTTGTACTGTAAACTCCATATCCTGCATATCACGGTAGTGATTTTCGAGTTTTGTCTGCAAAGCATCCAGTTCCTTATAGATTTCCGGCATAGCCTCCTCCATGGAAGGATATTTGCTGACACGTTCTTCTTCGCTTACACCGGCTAATTCAGCCCAACGTTGAGAACCGATTTTTGTAATCTGTTGCGGAGTACGGATACCGGCAACCACGTCTTCACCTTGTGCATTAATCAAATACTCGCCATTGAAAAGGTCCTCACCGGTAGCAGCATCGCGGCTGAAGCAAACACCCGTAGCAGAGCTCTCGCCCATATTACCGAATACCATAGCCTGAACGCTTACGGCAGTACCCCATTCGTCAGGAATTCCCTCCATCTTACGATACAAAATAGCACGTTCGTTCATCCAGGAGTTGAATACGGCACAAACGGCACCCCACAACTGCTCGTAGGCACAAGTCGGGAAGTCTTTTCCGGTTTGTTCTTTCACCGCAGCCTTGAACTTCTTCACGAGTTCCTTAAGGTCTTCCACCTCAAGCTCGTTATCCAGCTTTACGCCTTTAGCATGTTTCACCTCTTCTATAATAGCCTCGAACGGGTCTACATCTTCCTTGTTCACCGGTTTCATGCCCAGCACCACGTCGCCATACATCTGCACGAAACGACGGTAAGAGTCCCATGCAAAGCGTGCATTGCCCGTCTTGCGCGTCAGGCCTTCCACCACTTCGTCATTCAAGCCAAGATTCAGGATAGTGTCCATCATGCCCGGCATGGAAGCGCGCGCACCCGAACGTACGGAAACCAGCAACGGATTCTCCACATCACCGAATTTGGAACGCATCAGTGTTTCCACATGGGCAATGGCTTGTTCAACTTCATTCTTCAACAGAGCAACGACTTTATCCTGCCCCATTTCATAATATTCCGTACAAACTTCTGTCGTTATTGTAAAGCCCGGAGGAACCGGAACCCCTATAAGGTTCATTTCTGCAAGGTTAGCACCTTTCCCACCCAAAAGGTTTCTCATATCGGCCTTTCCTTCTGCCTGGCCGTTACCAAAGGTATAAACTCTTTTTTTGTCCATAATATAAATTTAAAGTTTTTGATAGTGATTTCTCTTTTCTGCTCGCAAATCTAAGTATATTTCGCAGACTAGAAAACTTTTTCAGAAAAAACTTTATGCTAAAATGCAATTTCGACATTGCAATCTTTAATATTTCATTTCATAGAGAGAAATCCCGAAAAAATGTCTATTTTTGCCGAAGAATTTATTAGATTGGTGTAAAAGTGGCAAGAAAGAGAAAAGAACTTCCCCTACTGGAGAAGGTGACAATTACGGATGTGGCTGCCGAAGGAAAAGCCATCGCAAAAGTCAATGATTTGGTGATTTTCGTACCATATGTCGTCCCCGGCGATGTAGTTGACCTGCAAATTAAGAGAAAAAAGCATCATTATGCTGAAGCCGAGGCTGTGAAATTCCATGAATATTCGGCAGTACGGGCAGTTCCATTCTGCCAACATTATGGTGTATGCGGCGGTTGTAAATGGCAGGTTCTCCCCTATTCCGAGCAAATCAAGTATAAGCAAAAACAAGTAACGGACAACCTCACCCGCATCGGCAAAATCGAATTGCCGGAAATCTCTCCGATATTAGGTTCAGAAAAAACTCAGTTCTACCGGAATAAACTGGAGTACACTTTTTCCAACAAACGTTGGCTGACGACAGAAGAGGTTCAGCAGAATGTAGTGTACGAACAGATGAATGCCGTAGGCTTCCATATTCCCAATGCTTTCGATAAAGTGCTTGCCATAGAAAAGTGCTGGTTGCAGGACGATATATCCAACCGCATCCGCAATGCGGTACGCGACTATGCCTACCAGCACAACTATTCCTTCATCAACCTGCGTACGCATGAAGGAATGCTACGCAATATGATTGTGCGTACCTCTACCACCGGCGAACTGATGGTAATCCTCATCTGCAAGATAGAGAAAGAGGAGGAAATGGCTCTGTTCAAGCAAATGCTGCAATACATAGCAGATACATTCCCCGAAATCACTTCCCTGCTATACATTATTAATAATAAGTGCAACGATACCATCACCGACCTCGAGGTACACACCTTCAAGGGAAAAGACCACATCTTCGAGGAAATGGAGGGACTGCGCTTCAAGGTAGGTCCCAAATCTTTCTATCAGACCAACTCCGAACAAGCCTACAACCTCTACAAAGTAGCGCGCAACTTTGCCGGACTGACCGGTAACGAGCTTGTTTATGACCTTTATACCGGCACGGGTACCATTGCCAATTTCGTATCCAAGCACGCACGCCAGGTAATCGGCATAGAATATGTGCCCGAAGCCATTGAAGACGCCAAGGTCAATGCCGAGATTAACGGAATTAAAAACACATTGTTCTTTGCCGGAGATATGAAAGACATGCTGACACAAGACTTCATCAACCAATACGGCCGTCCCGATGTCATCATCACCGACCCTCCCCGTGCCGGAATGCACCAGGATGTAGTGGATGTCATTCTGTTTGCCGAGCCCAAACGCATCGTATACGTCAGCTGTAATCCGGCTACGCAGGCGCGCGACCTGCAACTGCTCGATGCGAAATATAAAGTGAAGGCCGTTCAACCGGTAGACATGTTCCCGCACACCCACCATGTGGAAAACGTAGTATTATTGGAATTAAAAGATTGAAAGTACAAGTAGTTTTCAATCGTAAATTGTAAATTGTCTAATCGTAAATTAAAACCAGTCGTGGCAAAAGAAAAAATTACAGCAAGAGCCCGCACACAATATACGGACTACATGGTGAAGGAACCGATGGAGCTCATGGAGTTTCTGGCAGCTAAAATGCCGGACGCCAGCCGCACCAAGCTGAAATCATTGCTGAGCAAACGCATTATATATGTGGACAGCGTTATCACTACACAATACAATTTTCCTCTGAAACCGGGTATGAAAGTACAAATCAGCCGTGAGAAGGGACGTAAAGAGTTCAACCATAAACTGATGAAGATTGTATACGAGGATGCCTATATCATCGTGATAGAGAAGATGCAGGGTTTGCTGTCCGTCAACACTGACCGGCAAAAGGAACGTACCGCCTATACCATCTTGAATGAATACGTGCAACGCTCGGGCAAGCAGCACCGTGTACACATCGTGCACCGCCTGGACCGTGACACCTCCGGCTTGATGATGTTTGCCAAAGACGAGAAGACCCAACGTACACTACGCGATAACTGGCATGACATTGTAACAGACCGGCGATACGTAGCCGTAGTGGTCGGCGAGATGGAAAAAGATGCAGGAACCGTGGTTTCTTGGTTGACAGACCGCAAGCTGTATGTATATTCAAGTCCGACAGATGACGGGGGACAAGAATCCATTACGCATTACCGTACCATCAAACGAGCCAATGGATACTCTCTCGTTGAACTGAACCTGGAAACGGGACGAAAAAACCAGATACGTGTACACATGCAGGATTTGGGGCATCCCATTATCGGCGACGGACGCTATGGACTGGAAGACGTAAATCCTATCGGACGCTTGGCCCTGCATGCTTTCAAACTCTGTTTCTATCATCCCGTCACGGGAGAGCTGATGCGGTTTGAAACACCTTATCCGGGAGAGTTCAAGAAATTGGTTTTGAAGAATAAGTAAAAAGCTGACATACAATAAAAAACGGAGCAATTGATTTGCTCCGTTTTTTATTGATAAGCATGTCGTCATTGCCGACGCATACGAAAAGGCTGTCCGTGAATATTATCTTGATATTCCCTCCAGCTATTATACCAAGTACCACTGAAAGAATAAGAATCAGCCATGGCTCCTTCAATGTAAGCCATGCTGCCATCATCATAGAATTCCAATTCCATCAGATTGTAAGCCCCACTAACCCAATTCCATCTGAAAAGCAAATAATTCGGGTCGCCATATGAACCAATAGTACCTTGGTTGCGCGCGTTAAAGGTCATAATCGTCCCCCTACCCCAAGTATATGCCCCGAAATCTATTTCTTCAGATGTATACCATTCACCGGGCAGATTATATTCCGTTTCTTCCTCACTATCACATGATGTCAATCCTAATACAAGGACAAACAACAATAACATTTTTGTGTATTTCAACATATTATTCATAAGCCATACTTTATTTATAATTAGCATCTACCATCATAACAACCACTCCATCCAGTTTACCGGATAAATAATGTTCGCGCACCCATACATTATCAAAGTACTTGATTTCACCGGCACCATAATTCAGAGTCAACCCCTCCATAGACTTATCCATCCATTTCCAAGTAAAAGTACGTGAAGTCGTTTCATAGGGACGGGACTCGCCTCCGCGATAATACTCCCAGATTTCCTGTCCAGAATTATCAGCCTTGGCAAACTTCAGCTGATGACTGCATAACACTTCAACTCCATCTTTGTTTTCCGTCTGATATTCTTCTATCCACGTCTTCCCACACAATTTGTCGTCGCTATTCTGCATGGTATAATATACATCATCCCCACAAGACGCCAGCCCAATCGTAAATACACACAACAGCAATATCTTCACATAATTCAAAGTCTTCATAAGTTATCGAGTTTAGTTAATACTTGCGGACAAACATACACAAAAAAAATGAAACACTTAATACTTCGCCTGAAATTTCTTGTAGAAGACAAGGAATAAAATAAATCCCATCAGTGCAAACGGTACGCCTGCCAATGCGGGATAACGGTATCCTCCACTCAAGGCAAGACCTCCGATATAGGCTCCGATAGCATTCCCCAAATTGAAGGCCATCTGCACACAAGCGCCTCCCAACATTTCTCCTCCAGGGGCCACACGAATCATCAACACCTGCTCCGGACTGGAGACGGCAAACAAACCTGCCGTACAGAGTGTCATCAATATTGCCGAACACCACGGATGGGGCGAGAGTAAAAATATCAATAATAAAATAACACATATCATCCCTTGCACCACCGTACCTACCTTTCCCGGAGTGTACCGGTCGGACATGCGCCCACTGACCAGATTGCCGGCAACCATTCCGAATCCTGCCAGTACCATCAGCGCCGTAATGCTTTCCGCACTAAAACCGGAAACCTCAGTCAGCAACGGGGTGATGTAGCTATACCAGCAGAATACGCCACCGTTGCCCAAAGCCGTAGCTCCCAATATGAGCCACGGCGCCGGCTTCTTCAAAAAACGGAACTGTCCTTTAAATCCCGTGTCTTTCAGTCCTTCGACCTGCGGTACCCAACGCCAAATGTAGTACAATGTTATCAATCCCCAGGCACCTACCAACAGAAACGTGACACGCCAAGACAGCATATGGCTCAACGAGGTCCCCAATGGCACACCAAACAGATTGGCCACAGTCATTCCCGCTATCATAATTGAAACCGCCTCCGAACTTTTCCCCTTATCAGCCAATTTTCCCGCTACAATGGAAGCTACCCCAAAATAAGCGCCATGAGGAAGCCCGGAAACAAAACGTCCCAACAGCAAGACCCAATAATTGGGTGCCATAGACGCACAAATATTACCCACAATCATTAATGCCATCAAGACCAGCAGAATCTGCTTCAACGGGCGTTTACGGGCCAGGAGCAGCATGGGCGCACCAAAACAAACACCCAACGCATACGCAGAAATGAAATGACCGGCCACGGGAATGCTGATTCCCAAATCAGTAGCCACATAGGGCAAAATACCCATCATCGTAAATTCGGCAATCCCTAGCCCCAATGTGCCGAACGCCAATGCAATAAGACTCTTCTTCATACCTTAAAAAACAACCTATATTTTTTACCGGGCGCAAAGATAATGACATTGCATTCTCCAAATAAAAAGGATACCGAATTATTTTCAGTATCCTTCTTCATTTTTTATCTTATATCAATTGTATACCCACCTTTAAAGACTCCTCCCGGCGCCAAGTGCTGCATCCAGTCCTTATCCTTATATTCGCCCTTATAATGGGCACGGTCACAACGCCCGTACCACGGCTCGATGCAGACAAACGGAGCATTCTTGGCCGGAGGCGACCACAACCCCACCACCGGAGTGTCGAAATACAGACTGAGATAGGGTTTCTTCTCCTTATTATATAATGTAACTTCTTTCACTTGACTGTTTTCCAGAATCAGGGCATCATTATCAAAGGAGTGTATGTCCAAAGGCAGCAGGCCATCTGTCAACTCAAGCAAATATTCCTTATCCGGAGCGGCACATCCTTTCTCGGAGATAAGGATATAGTACAAACCTTCCGTCTTATCAAAGCCGAAATATCCACGGTCCGTTGTCTCCGTATCATAGTCCGGGTAATAGAAAGCCGGATGGGCCCCTATCTGGAAGTGCATTTCGCGTGTTCCGGTATTGATGACTTTCCAAAGCACCTCAATCTTCTTTCCCTCTATCCGATAGCCTATCTCAAGGCAAAACGGGAAAGGATATTTCTTGCGTGTTTCCTCACTGTCAACCAGTCGATAACGCACTTCATCTTCCAGTTCAAGCATCAATTCAAAATCCATATCGCGGGCAAAACCGTGTTGCGTCAATGCGTAGGAAACGCCTTCGTGACGGTATTCATTCTCCCAAACGCTGCCTACAATGGGAAAAAGCACCGGAGAATGCCGTTTCCAGAAAGCGGGGTCTGCCTGCCAAAGATATTCTTTTCCATCATGCAAGATACTGCATAACTCGGCCCCATGTGGGGAGACTTTAATTGTCAGTTCTGAATTAGAAAGTGTTTTCATATCATATATCATTTTGTTATTTTCTCATATAGTGTGGCATCTCTCCGGGTATTTCCATCGAAATCTCCACCAGGCCACCGACTACTCCGTCCTGTTTCCATGCCGTCTGATAAATCATTTTCTTGACACCGTTCTTCTCAATGGTGTAGGCATTCACTCCCCCCGTCTCCAGCAGTTCGCGTATCTTGGCTTGCGATTGCGGGTTGTGGCAATCAAAGAGATTCTTGCCTATCAGGTCACCGTGTTTGGCAAACGTACGGCATGCTTTCTCGTTCATATATAGGATGATTCCCTTTGTGTCGCATACAGTTACGGCACAGTTCATTTCATTGGCCCATTCGTACATAATTCTTTATTTTTAATTGGCTATTTTCTATGCACTTGAAATACATTTACAGAAAACTCTTCAAAGTCAAATGTCCTTTTCTCTATCGAATTATTATTGCATTAATCCTCCTTCTATGAAGAAAACGACTTCATTCAATCGTTCTTTATTCGATTCTTCATCTTTGAAAATAGCTGGAGTGAAGATTATCCTATCTTGAATCAGATTATCTACCAAATCCCACATGACTTCATGGTACAGCATCACCATTGCCACTTTTTCATTGTCAATACCATATTGGCTTGCTAAGGAGCCACAATTATTCTTTAGTTCCGCACTGATAGAGTTTACCAATTTTTCAGTTATTTGATGAAAGCGGTCTTGCCGTTTCTTTATAATAGGAAATAATACATCTCCATTATCATCTACCAGCCCATAAGGTTTTAACTGAGAAACGAGTTTGGCATCTGTTACTTTTCCAAATTGTGCTATTTCATCAGCACAATGGTCCATAATGTCGTTGTCAGGAGCAATGCCGCTATTGATGTAAGTCAAAATCAAATTCTGTTCTCCGAAACCATTCGTACCGCATGCAAAGCCATTTCTTGATTCGTATAATACCCAGTAACAGCCACTCCAGCTTGTATAATTGTCAACATCCTCAAACAAGACTAACTTTGTCCACATTTTTCCATCCAGAAGGTATGAAAAAACAAGTGAGAGTACATTGTTCTTGAATCCCATTTCACTGATAGTTTGTACCAATGATATAAAGTCTGCCTTTGTTTTGACATACATGGATTCAGCAATCTCCTTACTTAAGCTTCTTAGAGAATTGGTCTGTTCTTTGTCGAGAATGGGTATAGTAGTTTCCCATTTCCCTTTTGTTTTACTGACAAGTCCACCTACTTCCAATAACAATAATTGGCTATCAGAGCATTTAATACCCATTTCACGAAGTTCGGCTTGAGTACGTGGAGTCCGTAAATTGTATAGTATTTCCCAATTATTATCTGGCGTTACATAGTCTTCGGGCTGATGTCCGTTCACTGCAACAAACTGGGTTGCTTCCCATTCGCTATAAGGTCTTATCGATATTTGTGCTTTAATCATTGTGGTAACGGACAATAAGGTAAACAACAATAATAAGTCCGGATAATGTTTCATATATCGCTTAATTTTAGTTTTGTTCATCATTCATGCACTTCTCTTATGTAACAAAGATAACGTTTTTTTCAATTCCTCTCTCAAACCTATAACAAAAAACTTCCCGACTACCAATAAAAAACTTCCTAACTACTAATAGTAAAGTTTGCAAGTATAGAGATAAAGAATTACCTTCGCCCTTGGTTTGTCTATCCCAAGCCTTGGGATAGAAATCCCCAACCTTGGCATACACATCCGCAACCTTGGGACAAACTCTGTAAGCCCTAATAAACAAACGAACCTCATAACAACGCTACCATCATGGCAGAATACAACATGCAGGAACTGAACCTGCCGGGAGAAGACGGCAAACGCATTCTCTACCCACGAATGAAACTATACGGGCAGGTGGACTTGGAAACCATCACCGAAAAGATAGCATACGCCTCATCCTTCACACGAGGAGACATCATCGGACTGGTGCAAGCCATCACCGACGAAATAGCCTACCAAATGGGGCAAGGTTACTCCGTGAAGATTGACAACTTAGGAGTATTCACCCCTGCCCTCGGTCTGCGGCAAGACCGTGAACGGGAGACGGGCGAAGAAGGAGACACCAAGCGAAACGCCGTCAGCATCTGCCTGAAGGACATACATTTCAAGGTGGACAAGGAACTACTGTACCGTACTGCTCGCCATTGCCACCTGAAACGTTCCACCGACAAATTCCAACGCTCCTCACAAATGTTTTCTCCGCAGGAACGGCTGGAACGGGCAAAAAAATACCTGGAGAAGAACAGCTTCATGACCCAAGCCGACTATTGCCAACTGACCGGCTTATTGAAGTCCGCCGCCTCCCGCGAGTTGCGCGAATGGATAGCCAATCCCGAATCGGGCATCGACTACAAAGGACGAGGAACACACAAGATTTATATTCTAAGGAAACCATAACCCACATCCATTGAAGTAACAAAAACAATGAAAATACTACATACCAGCGACTGGCACCTGGGACACACCCTCTACAACTACGACCGCACCGCCGAGCAGCAATCCTTCCTACGGCAACTCACCCGCATAGTAACCGAAGAGCAGCCCGACGCCATGGTGGTAAGCGGAGATATCTACCACTACTCCTCTCCCGCTGCCGCCACGCAGAAGATGTACACCGACGCCATGCTGAACATCCATCAAGCCTGCCCCGGAATGGCCATCGTAGTCACCGCCGGAAACCACGACAGCAGCTCGAAACTGGAGATAGACAGCAGCCTCTGGCAGCACTTCGGCTTGAACGTTGTGGGAAACATCGAACGTACAGCCGAGGAAGTGAATCTGGACAAGCACATCATCGAGATAAACAATGAAAAAAAGACAATAGGCTACGTCATTGCCGTGCCCCACGTCTATCCGCAAAACTTCCCCCTGCTGGACACTGAAACACCGCGCGACCAACGACAGGCACGCTTCTTCCAGGCACTGCTGGACGAAGTGAAGAAACGGAATACGGCACAGCTTCCCGTCGTCCTCATGGCCCATCTCTCCATTGAAGGCAGCGACCGTAGCGGGCACGATGAGAGTATTGGCGGAATAGAGTATGTTCCCCTCGGCGCTATGGGAGAAGGATACGACTACCTGGCACTCGGACACATCCATTGCCCTCAGGACATCAAAGGCAGTCATCACCACGCACGCTATTGCGGCACTCCCCTCCCCGTCAGCTTCGACGAAACCTATCCGCACTCCATCTCCATCATCGAGTTGGAGAAAGGGGCAGAACCACAAATCAGTACAAGGGAAATTGAAAATCCGATTCCGCTCGTCACACTTCCCCATGACCCGACACCTTTCGAAGACGCCTTGAAATTACTGGAAGAATATCCGGAAGAGAAACCTGCATACCTCCGTCTGAATGTGCTGACAAAAGGCTACCTGCCCCCCGACTGCAACGAAAAAGCCTCGAACGCCGCCAAAGGCAAGGCATGCAAATATTGCTACATCAAGACTACCCGAGAGCGGCAGGCCGACACTGACGAGAGCAAGCCTATCTCCATCCAAGAGATGCAGGAAATGTCTCCCCTGGAAATAGCCAGACTCTACTACCGCGAAACCGAAGGAGAAGAGATGGACCCAGAACTTTGCCAGCTGATGGAGACTGTCATGCAAAAAGTGAAAAGCAAGAACAACTCCTAATCATTTGTCCGGAACATGAAACTCCAGAAACTCACCATAAAGAACCTTGCCTCCATAGAAGATGCCGTCATCGACTTTGAGAACGGACCGCTAAGCGAGGAATCCCTTTTCCTTATCTGCGGCGAGACGGGTGCAGGGAAGACAACCATTCTCGACGCCATCTGCCTGGCACTCTACAACGAAACGCCCCGCATGGACCATGCCGAGAACGAAAAATACAAAGACCTGAACCAGACTTTCTCTGCCAAAAAGGAAGATGTTGCCATCAACGACAGCAGGCAACTGATGCGCCGTAACACCAGTGAAGCATGGACGGAGCTGGAGTTTACCGGCTCGAACGAAACGCCCTACACCGCCCGATGGTACGTGGCACGGGCACACCGCAAGATTTCAGGAGCCGTGCAAGATGTGCGCTGGACACTGGAAAACAAGAAAAGCGGCGCACAGCTCAACAAAAAGAATGAGATAAAGGCAGAAATACAAGCTGCAGTGGGGTTGACCTTCGAACAATTCTGCCGCACCACCATGCTGGCGCAAGGCGACTTCACCAAGTTCCTGCAAAGCAAGGAAAGCGAAAAATCGGATATTCTGGAAAAGCTGACCGGTACAAGTATCTACTCCGAAATAGGTGCCGAAATATATGCCGCCACCAAGGAAAGACGGACGGAATACGAAAACCAGAACCGGAAGCTGGAAGGCATCCACATCCTGGCAGAAGAAGAAGTCACTGCAATCAAGGAAACCATAGCCACGCAAAATGCCGGAGTCAAGGAAGCCAATGAGCAGAAAACTACCGCCCTCGCAAAAAGGGACTGGCTGAAAAAATACTCCGAACTCCTCCTCACCCGTGAACAGCAAAAGAAGATGTGGGAAGGGAAGCAAGCGCAACTGCAATCGGACGAATTCAAACAGAAAGAACTCCTGATTAAAGAATGGAATGCCACCGCCGACGCCCGCAACTGGCTCTCTACCTTGAAACAGCAGCAACAGCAGCAACAACAGAACCATGCACAAGCCGGGATACTGAGAGCATCCTTTGCCCGGCTGGACGGAGGAAGCAAGTGGCTATGCGGTTTCCTGAAAGAGCAAGAAGACAAGCTGCATCGTGCCGAGAAGTACTTGCAAGAGCATTCGCCCTTACTGCCCATGTTCGAGCAAAGCCAATCCATCATTACCGGCCTAAAATCCGCACTCGATGCCCAAACACGCATCGGCACCTACAACGCGCACCTTGAAAGACTTGCCGCGCAACAACCCGTAAAAGTCAAGGAGCGTACCGACAAGGAAGCTGCCCTCACCCGGAAAGAACAAGAGAACCATACATTGCAAAACGAAATAAACCTCCGGAACAAGCAGCTTGAAACCATGGACCGCCCTGCCCTGCAAGACAAGAAAAACAAACTCGATGCCGGACGGGAGAACCTGCTGCAAGCATTGAGCGCCTTGTCTTTACTGGCTGAAACGGAAAGGACACTGAACGAGGCAAAGGAAAACGAAAAGGCTTTGAACGCCAAAGTGGAGGCGTGCCAAAAGCAATACGTCCTCCTGCAAACGGCATTCGACAGCAAGAAAACAAGTTATGATGACATCCGCACCCTCTACGACAAGCAAAAGGAAGCCGTAGAAGAGTGGGCAAAGGAAACACGCTCCCGGCTTGTCGTCGGGGATACTTGCCCCGTGTGCGGACAAGAAATAAAATCGCTTTGCAAAGATGAAGATTTCCAGTCTGTCCTTGCTCCCATACGCACCTCCCTGGAAACAAAAGAGAAAGAATACAAGGAAACCGAGCAGGCATTGAACAACAACCGGACAGAATCCAATACCTACGGAACGCTGGCAGAGAATGCCCGTCAGTCCACAGCAAGAGCGCTCCGGAGCTACAACCTTGCCCACACTGACGCACAGGCCAAATGCGCCCAATGCAACGGCGTCGGCCTCTCCACAACCACCGGCGAAACCCTGAAGAAGCTACTGGAAGAGAACAAGCTGGAAGCAGACAAACTGAACGAAAAGCTCACTGAAGTTCAAAAGCTCAGCGCACAAATCATAACTCTGCAACGGCAAAAGGACGAATGCCAAAAACATGTGGACGCTGCACGCCAAGCCTTCAACTCTGCCGACAGAGTGCTGAATGAGCTGAAAAACAGCATCGTCAATTACGAGTCGCTCACCGCCAACGAAAAGGAGAACATACGTGCCACCATGGACCGCGTCACTCCCCACATCCTCTGGGAAGGATGGAACACGGAATGGGAGAACTCCCCCCTCTCCTTTATTGACCGCCTGACGCAAGCTACGCGCAACTACCGTCTGGCGCAGGAAAAACAAAGAGAACTGAAATCCGCCATTGCCCTTATCCACAAAGAGCTGGAAGGGATAAACATCAACAAGGAAAGCATCGATGCCGCATTCCCCGACTGGCGCAACGCACCTGCAGCAACACAGGAAATGGAAATCAAGGACCTGGGGATTGCCTGGAATAATCTGAATACACAAGCAAGCGGACTGAAACAAAGCATATCCTCCACCGCAGAACAAATGGCAAGGCTGCAAAAGGATTTAACCGGGTTCTATGCCGCCAACCCCACTCTCGACGAGGAGCGTATCACCGTCCTATCCGCTTGGTCCGGCTCCCGGATAGAAGCATTGCGTGCCTCATTGCAGACACTTAAAGAGGAAGAAGTAGCTGCATCGACCGCCTTTCATCTGGCCACCGGACAAGTGGAAGAGCACATCAGCCGGAAGCCCGAAATAGAAGAAAACGAGAACCTCGAAACCCTGGATGCACTCATCGCGAATCTCGAAGAAAAGATAACCGTCGGCAACCAATCCATCGGCCAGCAGAAGTTACGCCTGGAAGAAAACACCCGTAACATCGACCGGATAAAGGAAGAAAAGGAACGTGCCGACCGGTTACGCGAAGAGTATCTGAAGTGGGACCGCCTCTGCCGTCACTTCGGTGACGAACGGGGAAAGAACTTCCGCAACATAGCCCAGAGCTTCGTCTTGAAAGAACTGCTGGCAGGCGCCAATTTCTATCTGCAACGCTTGACCGACCGCTACGAACTGGAATGCCAGGCCGGTTCGCTCACCATCCTGCTGCGCGACTTCCATCAAGGAGGTGCGGCACGTCCGGCATGCACCTTATCGGGCGGCGAAAGCTTCCTAGTATCTCTGTCACTTGCCCTCGGACTTTCTTCCCTCAGCCGCCAGAGCCTCTCGGTAGACACACTGTTCATCGACGAAGGTTTCGGCACACTGAGCAGCGACTACCTGAACACCGTTATGGACACATTGGAAAAACTGCACCAGATGGGCGGCAAGAAGGTAGGCATCATCAGTCACGTGGAAGGACTGAAAGAGCGCATAAAGACCCAGATACAAGTACGGAGGATAGACTGTTCAAGAAGCGAAATAAAAGTGGTGAATACCCTCTAAGCTGGTATCGGGATAAAGAAAACGAATGTTTTTTCGGCTCTTGATAGTACAAGCACCTGCATTATTGTGTATTTTTGCAGTCTCATAAAAAAGAAAAGACAATGAAAAAGTTCATGAAAGGAGTCCGGTTTACTCCTAAAAACTATTCCGACGAAGTAGAAGCCAAAATTCAACATTATAAGAAAGAAGGATATAAACTGCCGATGCGAAGCGCACTCCGCACCGAGGAGCAGTTGGCCGGTATCCGCGCAAGCGCCAAAATCAACACGGCCCTGCTGGATTATCTCTCCGAGAACATTCGCGAAGGCATGTCCACAGCCGAAATTGACCATATGGTGTATTGCTTCACCACAGACCACGACGCCATCCCCGCCCCCTTCATGTACGAAGGCTTCCCCAAAAGTGTGTGCACCAGCATCAACGATGTAGTGTGCCACGGCATTCCCAGCACCAGGGAATTCCTGAAAAGCGGTGATATTGTAAATGTCGATGTATCCACCATTTACAAAGGTTACTTTGCCGACGCATCACGCATGTTCATGATTGGCGAAGTCAGCCCCGACATGCAGAGACTGGTACAGGTCACCAAAGAATGCCGTGACATAGGCATACAGACCGCACAGCCCTGGGCACGCCTCGGTGACGTAGGCGCCGCCATCCAGGAGCATGCGGAAAAGAACGGATACAGCGTGGTACGCGACCTCTGCGGACATGGCTGCGGCGTCAAGTTCCACGAAGAACCGGATGTGGAACACTTCGGCAAACGTGGTACGGGCATGCTGATAGTGCCGGGCATGACGTTCACCATCGAACCGATGATTAACATGGGAAGCTACGAAGTCTTTATCGACGAAGCCGACGGATGGACCGTCTGCACAGACGACGGACTGCCTTCTGCCCAATGGGAAAGCCAAATCCTGATTACTGAAGACGGAAACGAAATATTGACACAATAAGGCGGACACTTCAAAACACCTATGGAGATAGTATTACTGATTATAGGGATAATCATCGGAACCGTAGTCGGCTATCTGGCGGCAGACCGCAAGTCTGCCGCACTGAGGGCAGAAATCAGCGGGACAAAGAAGGAAATAGAATTATTGAAGCTGCAGAAGGAAGAAGCCGAAGCGTTGCACAAGCGCATGAACACCGAGTTCGAGAATCTCTCCAACCGTATCTTCCAGAGCAAAGCCGAAGACTTTACCAGGCTGAATACCGAACACCTGGGCAATCTGCTCCGCCCGCTGGGCGATAACCTGAAGGACTTCCGCCAAAAGGTGGAACAAGTATACAGCACCGAAGCCAAAGAACGCTTCTCGCTGGGTGAACGCATCAAGGAACTGATGGAGCTGAACAACCGCCTCAGCGAAGATGCCAACAACTTGACCCGTGCCCTGAAAGGAGACTCCAAAATGCAAGGCAACTGGGGCGAAATGATTCTGGAACGTCTGTTGCAAGCCTCCGGACTGATTGAAGGCGAACACTACTTCCGCCAGGAGTTTCTAAAAGACGAACGGGGCGAAGCCATCATCAACGAGGAAAGCGGGCAGAAGATGCAGCCCGACATCATCGTGAAATACCCCGACGAACGGGAAATGATTATCGACTCCAAAGTGTCGCTGACTGCCTATGCTGCCTACACCTCTGCCGAAAGCAAGGAGGAGCAGGCACACTTCCTGAAAGCACACCTGCAATCCGTCCGCGCCCATATCGACGAGCTCAGCCATAAAGACTACTCGCATTATGACGCCCAATCACCGGATTTCGTTATGATGTTCATCCCCACCGAAGGTGCCTACCTCCTCGCCATCCAAAGTGATGCCCACCTCTGGGAATATGCCTACAACAAAAAGGTGGTACTGATGAGCCCCACCAACCTGATTAGTGCCCTGCGCCTCTCGCTCGACCTTTGGAAGAAGGAGAACCAGGTAAAGAATGTGCAGGCCATCATCAAGCGCGGCACCATCTTATATGAAAAGATTGCAGGCTTTACCGATACCTTCCTCGGTATCGGCGACCGGTTGGCCAGTCTGCAAAGGGATTACGACAAAGCCTTCAACCAGCTCTCGGACGGTAACGGCAGCGTAGTGCGCCAAGCCGAAATGCTGAAAGGCATGAGCCTCACTCCCAAGAAACGCATTTCTCCAAGATTGCTGCCCAAAGACACCATTCAAGAAGAAACAGAAGAGGAAAACAATAACATTCAATAAAACATCCAACATGAAAACTCTGAAAGACCGCATTCTCCTTCACCAAGAACCGTTCATACGAGGTCTGTGTCAACAGGAATTACCACCGGAGAAGTAACAGCCATTCTGGCAAATGCACCGATTCATATCAAGGAATAAAGAAAAAGCGACGAAGAATCCACTCCACTTTCTTTCAATAGAGAGGAAATGCCCCGAACAAAAAACTCCGGCAAAGCCCTGAAGGACAAGCCGGAGTTTTTTTATCTCAAGACGGACAAGGAAGATTATCCGCCAAAGTTATCGAACATCAGGTTCTGAGCCGGAACGCCGAGGTCGTCGAGCATCTTCTCAACAGCCTTCGACATCGGGCCGGGACCACACATGTAGTATTCGATGTCTTCGGGAGCTTCGTGGTCTTTCAAGTAAGTCTCGTAAATTACGTTGTGTACGAAGCCCGGAGTGTACTTCACGCCCGCTGCATCGGCTGCCGGATCGGGACGGTCCAGTGCAAGATGGAACTTGAAGTTGGGGAAATCCTTTTCAATCTGCAGGAAGTCTTCCAGATAGAACACTTCATTCAATGCACGTGCACCGTAGAAGTAATTCATCACGCGATCTGTAGTGTGCAGTGTCTTCGTCATATGCATAATCTGTGCACGCAACGGAGCCATACCGGCACCACCGCCGACCCACATCATCTCCTTCTTGGAGTCGAATATCGGATGGAAGTCTCCGTAAGGGCCACTCATGGTTACCTTATCACCCGGTTTCAGGGTAAAGATATAAGAAGAAGCGATACCCGGCATTACATCCATGAAGCCCGGGCCCTGGTCTTTCGGCTTGAACGGAGGCGTGGCGATACGTACCGTCAGCATAATGCGGTCGCCTTCGGCAGGATAGTTGGCCATAGAATAGGCACGGATGGTTTCTTCGTCATTGCGGCACTTCAAGCCCAGCAGACCGAATTTCTCCCATGCAGGCAGATACTCATCACCGATAAGGCTCTTGTCGATGTCCTTATCATAATCCATCGAATATTTAGGAATCTTAATCTGCGCATAAGAACCCGGAACGAAATCCATGTGCTCGCCTTTGGGCAATGCAACGATGAACTCTTTGATGAACGTAGCCACATTCTTGTTGGAGATAACCTCGCACTCCCACTCTTTTACGCCCAGTACGCTTTCGGGAACCTTGATGGCCATATCGCCTTTCACTTTCACCTGGCAACCCAGACGCCAGTGATCTTGTATTTGCTTACGGCTGAAGTGCGGAGTCTCAGAAGGCAAGATTTCACCCCCACCTTCCATTACCTGGCATTTGCACTGTCCGCAGGAACCTTTACCACCGCAAGCGGAGGAAAGGAACACACCGTTTACAGACAGCGTATTCAGCAATGTAGAACCGGAAGCTACGTCCAGTTCCTTGTCGCCATTGATAGTCAGTTTTACATTACCCGAAGGCACCAAGAAATTCTTGGCAACCAGCAGGATAACAACAAGCAGGATGACAACCACGAGGAATACTCCAATGCTTGCTAATATCATATTCATATCCATTGTTTTATTCCTTTCTTTTAGATGTTCAAACCAGAGAAACACATAAATGCCATTGCCATCAGACCTACAGTGATAAACGTGATGCCCAGTCCTTTCAGTGGAGCCGGAACGTCAGAATAGGCCATTTTCTCACGGATGGCAGCCAAGCCTACGATAGCCAGCAACCAACCGATACCGGAGCCCAACGCATAAGAGACAGCATCAGCAATGCCACCGATGAATTTCGGGTCGCTCTCACCCAGCGTGATGCGCTGCTGCATGAAAAGAGAAGCACCCATGATGGCACAGTTTACAGCAATCAGCGGCAGGAAGATACCCAGTGAAGCATACAGCGAAGGGCTAAAACGCTCTACAATCATTTCCACCAACTGAACGATAGCTGCGATTACAGCAATGAAAAGAATAAAGCTCAAGAAGCTGAGGTCAACGCCTTCAATGATTGCGTTGGCAGCCAGCACCTTTGTCTGCAATAAATAGTTGACCGGAAGCGTAACCACCAACACGAAAGTTACGGCGATACCCAGTCCTACGGCAGTCTTCACATTCTTCGATACGGCAAGGTAAGAACACATACCGAGGAAGAACGCGAATATCATGTTGTCCACAAAGATAGAGCGGACGAATAAACTTATTAAATGTTCCATATCTCTTCGATAAATTAAGAATTAAAGAATTAAAGAATTAAAGCAATGAGAACTTGTACTGCAGCAGAGCAGCCCATTTTTCATTCTTTCATTTTTCATTCTTCATTTATTTATTACTGCTTTTCCTGCAATTCTTTGTGACGTGCACGCTGATACCAGATGATGCAAGCGCAGAGAATCAACGCCATTGGCGGCATCAGCATCAAGCCGTTGTTCACATAGCCCAACTTCTGCAGAGGTTCATAGTTCAAGATGTTGAAACCGAGCAGCGTTCCCGAACCCAGAAGCTCGCGGAAGAAGGCTACGATTACCAGAATCTTGGCATATCCCAAACCATTACCCACACCGTCAAGGAAAGATTCCCAGGGACCGTTCTGCATGGCAAATGCTTCCAAGCGTCCCATCAGGATACAGTTGGTAATAATCAGACCTACATATACAGAAAGCTGCACACTTACATCGTAAGCAAAAGCTTTCAGAATCTCACTTACAATAGTTACCAACGCGGCAACAACCACCAGCTGAACGATGATACGGATACGGTTGGGTATCGTCTTGCGCAGCAGTGAAATCACTACATTGGAGAATGCTGTAATCACCGTCACTGAAAGCCCCATCACAATGGCAGGCTCCAGTTTGGCAGTAACAGCCAAAGCAGAACAGATACCCAATACCTGCACGGTAACGGGGTTGTTCAGTCCCAGCGGAGTAGAGAATACTTCTTTATTCTTCTTTGAAAACAATTGTCCCATATTCTTATTCCTCCTCATTATTATTAGTTAAAAAGTTCTTGTAGCTGCTCAGACAAGCCTTCAACATGGCATCCACACCTACAGAAGTGATGGTACCACCGGAAATGCCGTCCACCTGATAGTCAGGTTTCTCTACCTTGCCGTTCTTCACAACACCGAGGACTACCTCGCCGTTCTCCAACGTTTTCTTGCCGGAGAACTCTCCCTGGAAATGCGTGCTGGCGATTTCGGCACCCAGACCCGGAGTCTCACTGGCATGAGAGAAGTAAACACCATAAACGGTATCCTTGTCGCTGTTCAGCGCAACATATCCCCAGATAGCGCCCCAAAGACCGGCACCGTAAACGGGAAATACATATTTCTTCTCACCGTCAACCTCTGCCACGAATACGTGCAGACGGTTATTTTCTTTGGCTTCCTTCTCGTAAGCGGTAGCAAATGCACCGGTATTCTCTGTCAGAGTACCGTCAACGTTCATCAGCATATCGCCCTTTACATATTTATTATATTCAGCTTCGGCATCCTTCACGTCCTTGATGTTGAGTGCAGCAAGAATCTGCTTCTTCGTGTCAAGTTCCACATTCTTGTTCTGCGTCTCGCGCAAGGAAGAACTTACGAATGCCAGCAGGAATGCAACGATAACAACCATTACCGAAGCATAAATGATAGTATAACTATTACTATTGGTATTCATTTCTTTTCCGGTATTTAATTGTTAGACTTGATTGCACGTTTTTCGCGACGGCTGATGTTACCCTGTACCACACAGTAGTCAATCAGCGGAGCGAAGATATTCATCAGCAGGATGGCAAGCATCATACCTTCGGGGTAACCGGGATTGAGCACACGGATAATGATAGCCATGGCACCAATCAGGAATCCGAAGATGTACTTACCAGTCTCTGTACGTGCCGATGTAACGGGGTCGGTAGCCATGAACACGGCACCGAAGCAGAAACCGCCCAGCACGAGGTGTTCGTACCAAGGCATCTGTGCCATCGGAGTGTCGGGACCGATTGCATTGAACACCCATGCCATGAAGGCACCGCCTACGAATACGGAGAACATCGTTTTCCAGCTTGCAATGCCCGTCCACAACAGCAGAATGGCACCCAGAGCGATGGCGATAACGCTTGTCTCACCGATGGAACCCGGAATAAGGCCGGTCACCATGTCCCAGGAGAACTCCGGAACGGCGCCCGAGGTAGCGGCTGCACCCAACGGAGTAGCTACCGTCAGACCATCTACCGACTGTCCCAGACCGAAGATACTGTCGCCCGATACCCAAACGGCATCACCGGACATCTTCGTAGGATAGGCGAAGAATAAGAATGCACGGGTAATCAAAGCTACGTTGAACACGTTCATACCCGTACCACCGAATACTTCCTTAGCAAAAATTACAGAGAATGCAGTAGCCACCGCCAGAATCCACAACGGGCAGTCTACCGGAACAATCATCGGAATCAAGATACCGGAAACCAAGAAGCCTTCCTGAATCTCCTCCTTCTTCCACTGAGCCACTACGAACTCAATGCCGAGACCTACTACATAAGATACAATGATTTTTGGCAATACAGCCAGAAAACCGTAGATGAACATTTCCCAGAAGCCTCCGGCAGCACCGGTAGCGTGGAAATGCTGGTAACCTACGTTATACATACCGAACAGCAGCGCCGGTACTAACGCAATGACCACCATCGACATGATGCGTTTGCTGTCAATGGAGTCGTGAATATGCGTTCCCGATTTCGAAGTGGCATTGGGCACGAACAGGAATGTTTCGAAGCCATCAAACACCGAACGAAATGCGTGGAATTTGCCGCCTTCCTCAAAGTTCGGCTTTATCTTGTCGAGATAATTTCTTAACGCTTTCATTAATATATTTACGATTTTACGATTTACAATTTACGATTTGCCATACGCCCCGATTATGCCATTTCGGCACGAAGCATATCGAGCCCTGCACGTACGATGCGCTGCACTTCCACTTTGGAAGAACATACGAATTCGCAGAGAGCGAAGTCTTCGGGAGCTACTTCGTAGATGCCCAGAGCCTCCATACGGTCGATGTCACCTGCAATGATTGCTTTCACCAAGTATTCGGGGAAGATGTCCATCGGAAATACGCGGTCGTATTCGTTGGACATAATCATGTGACGTTCACCACCCTTGATACGGGCATCTATCACATATTCCTTCTTGCCCATCAACCAGCTGAAGTAAGAGCGGTTGACGCTGAACTGATTGAAACGCGGCATAATCCAACCCAACATTTCATGGATTTCATCTCCTTCGGGAATAACGGTCAATTGGCTGTCGAAAGAGCCGAGGAAGCCGTTCGGAGAAACTTTCTTACCGGTCAGCACGTTGCCGCTGATGTAGCGGAGGTCTTTATCGGTAGTCACATTGCCTTTGAAAACGTTCGTCAGCAAAGCGCCGACTTTCAGCTTGCAATAAGCGGGTTTCAACACTTCGGAACCTGTTACGGCTACCGTACGGGTCAAGTCTACACGACCGGTATTCATCAGACGTCCGATGAAGAGTACGGCTTCAGCACTGATAGTCCAAACCGTTTCGCCCTTCACTATGGGAGAGATGTGATTGATTTGCACACCCACGTTGCCTGCCGGATGCGGTCCGTCGAAAGCTGTCACAGTAACGTTCTTGGCCTGCACAAGGGCAGCAGCCTTCTGTTTCACACTAATACCCAGATATGTCTTTGCCATCTTTGACAAAGCGTCGAGTCCTGTCTGGAAGTTTGCTTCTTCTCCTTTCAGAGCGAATTCAAAATCGGGGGCCAGCGGATTACTGTCGAAAGCCGAAATGAAAATAGCTTTCGGAGTCACCGTCGGGTCAGCGATAACGTCGTACGGACGTTGGCGGATGAAAGCGAACATACCTGCCTGCAAAAGAGCTTCCTTCACCTGCTGGCCGTTCATCTTGGACGGATCCATCTTGCCGAATTCCTCGTAATCTTGCTCAGTGGCAGCCTCTACGACGATGTTCAGCACCTTGCGGCGTGCACCACGCTCCACGCTTGTCACTACGCCGCTAACGGGCGAAACAAATTTCAATTCAGGAT
>ERZ827524.684-NODE-684-length-41268-cov-7.011792_pt1 | contig 41268 bp, 31 predicted proteins | sample MGYA00519702_ERZ827524 | MGnify/ENA primary metagenome ERZ827524 (study PRJEB31778, sample SAMEA3449341) | human gut metagenome | biome: human gut; feature: human-associated habitat; material: faeces | place: United Kingdom | collected 2010/2012 ...
CTTCTCGCCCTCTGCCGAGCAGGTGGCTTCCTTGGTGACTACGCCCTCATCCCAATCGTGAGCGTCAGGATTTACCGGGATTTCTGCATCAGCACCCTCAACGGTTGCCTTATGACAGCCGTTACACTCGTCATATGCGCCGTGTCCGGGCTCGGTGCAGGTGGGATCTTTCGCATCATGGTGAGTTACACCATATGTGCCATGATTATTGGGATCAAGCGGGAGTTCTGCGTCGCTGCCCTCTGTAACCTCTTTACAGTCGTCACAAACAGTGTAAGCGCCGTGTCCTGCTTCGGTGCAGGTGCTTGCAACAGCTTCAACCTCTGTTGTATTAACGTGATTCTCAGGATCAAGCGGGAGTTCTTTGTCGCTGCCCTCTATAACCTTTTTACAGTCGTCACAGACAGTGTAAGCGCCGTGTCCTGCAACAGTACAGGTGCTTGCAGCAGCCTCAACCTCTGTTGTATTAACATGGTTATCAGGGTTAATAGCGATATCCTCTGTCTTTGTCTGCTGACATACAGAGCAGGTATAGGTCTTGGTTCCTACTTCGGAGCAAGTCGGAGCTTTGGTCTCTTCGCCCGCATTCCAGCTATGCTCTCTGCTTACCGTAAGAGTATAGGTCTCCTCTGCGCCTGCAGATTCATTTGTAACCTTGATTGTGTACTCAACAGCAGCCTCACAGGTAACGTCAACATTTGTTACCGGTGCGCCCTCTGCATCCGTTACTTCAGCTGTGGCGCCGGATGACGGAGTAACCGTGATAGCCTCGGCAGAACCGCCAGCCGGAAGAGTTACACTGTATTTGCCGGAAGCTGCATCATAGGCAGCATTTACATCGCCTACCGTGATGTTTTCAATACCGGCATCGTTGAATTCCTCAGCGATAAGGAGTCTGTAGTCCTCGGTGGTTTTGCCGTCAGGTGAGGCAACTGTTACCTTGAGCTCAAGCTCCTCGGGCTGCTCGGCAAGCGTAAAGCTGAGTGCTTTATCGATTGTCGTGCTCGCATCTCCGTAAGAAATCGTAACTATATTGTTGTAAAGATTTTCTGTAATGAAGCCGCCCATATTTACAGAGTAGTTATATGTGGTGGTGCCGTCTTCATTTTCAACAGGTGTTACAGTAACATTTGCGTCTTCAGTGTCAAGCTTGTACTTGAGCACCTTGGTTGCGCCGTTTGACATGTACTTGCCGTCATTTGCGAAGGTCATATCGTAAATAACGTTAGAAGGCTTAGTCATCGCAGCGTCAAGCCAGAAGTTGCCGATGTTCTGATTCAGGTGTTTGCCGTTTACATGAGGTGCAACGCCGATTGCATTGTCAAGGTCGTCTGTTCTTACGTGTACTCCAAAGTTATTTTCAACGTTAAAGGTGAACTGAGCACCCATGCTCTCACCGTCAACAAGGAAGTCGGTGCGCACGCCGTTGAAGATGTTGTTCTTGATGTTGATGTCACCCTGAATCTTATCATAGTTGTCTTTGGTAACGCCGTCTGTATGGAAGAAGTTCATGGTATGCTTGTCGTTCTCGTTTGTTGCAAATGTGTTGGTTCCAGCGTCAACAAAATTGTTTTCAAAGGTAAAGCCGCTGAAGGTATTTGCGAACCAGCGAATCATGTACCAGGGGCCTTTACCGCCGGCACCGGTCTGGTTACCGTACTCATGCAGAATGTTGTTCTGGTAAATGAGCTGACGGTTTCTGCCGTTGGCGTCTGCCTTATCGCCCTCAAACTGGAGCGGACCGTTTGCGCTGCCGCCAAGATTATGCCATGTTCTGAGGTTGGAATTCTTTATGGTGAATATCCATGTGTTTGCAGGTGACTTAATATACGCCGGATAGGTAAAGTTTGCCTTTTCTGCGTCAGCAAACATACCGTCAAAGGTCACCTTGGACGGAGTCTTTTCACCGATAAGACGTGAGTCTTTGCCGCCACTTCTCGGATAGAAGTTGAGAACATAGAGCTCGTCGGTGTTATCGACGTTGTCGCAGTTGGCGTTGCCGACCTGGAAGCTGTAACCGTTTAACGTGCTTTCACGCACGATGTTGGCTAACTTAACCTTGGTTGAAACCTCGCTTGCCAATCTGCCGGTATCCTTGACATACTCGGTAAAGGTAAAGCCGTAGAACTCGGCAGTGCCCGATACGTCGGAGCCGACAACGATATTTTTAACTATTATCTGATTATCGAAATAATCCTGGTTCTCTGCCCATGCCTCGCCGCGGGATTCGGACTCAAGACCGTAACCGTCGTCAACATAAGGCTTTGTATTATAGTTTGGAGCGAAGACTTTTGCCGCGCGGCTGATAGTAATATCCTTTGTGCTGTCCCACGAAGGTATAAGAATTTCGGGAACGTCAATTTCATTCGCAGCCGCATATGCAATAGCGTCGTCGATAGTTGCAAAGGCGTTTACGCCGACATTAAAGAGATAAAGCATATTATCCCATCTCTCGCTAATAGGCGTGCCTGTCACAGCGTTTGCCGCCTTGGGAGTTACCATAAGAGCGCTGCTTGAAATCAAGCCGTCGGGCTGCTCATAGCTATCCGCAAAGCTATCGGGATTGTAACCGATAATGTGTACGGAGTAAATACGGTTCTTTTCGCCGTTTGTTACTACGTAGAGATAATCTGCCTCGCCGACAAAGTCATCAGAGCTGATGCTTTCAAGCTCCTGACTCATATCGGAGCTGTACCACTTGCCGGTAATACCCTCTGGCAGAGTGATTACCATACCGTCGGTAGAACCTGAGGGCATAGTAAAGCTGATTGTTCTTTCGGAATTGTTAAGCGCAATATTTTCAATTGCGGTTGTACCGGCTTCCATTTCCTGAATGTCAAAATCAGTGTTCTTGACCGTTCTTTCAAAATCAAGCCAGTAGTATTCCTGTGCCTCGGCGCCGGTCGAGCTGCCGGTAAGGCTTGAAGCATAGTCGGCAGTCTTTGTGAAGAAGCTGTTTTCAAGCTTCTTGATAACGCCGACAGCAAATGTATCGTTGATACAGTTGATAAAGTTGTTGTTTGCAAAGCTTACGGCGTCGGCGGTCATAGCGCTGCTTTCACCCAGCGCATGAATTCTGCCAGCGCTGTTTTCATTGATTGCGGTAGCATTGCCGCCGAGATTCATAAAGGTGTTGTTGTCAATAACAAGACCGCTGAACATGTCAATATCCGCATTGATGCTGATAAATACAGTCGCGGCTGTCGTATCAACCGAGTTTACAAACTGGTTGTTGCGGAAAGTCGCCTTATAGCCGGTTGCAGCCTGAGGCTCAAGCTGGAAGAAGGCATTCGCCTCAATATCTCTGAACTGGGAGTCTTCAACGATAAGGTCAACAGACGATACCTTACCTTTGTTCTTAACCCAGCCGAACACTGAGCTTGTGCCGCCGAGCGCACCGTTCCAGAACACGTTTTTAATGTGGGTCTTGGTCGGGTTGCCTTCGCCTAAGAAACGTCTGTTTCCGTCGGAACCGATATCCTTGAAATAGATATTTTCAAGAGTGAAGGTATCGGCATAGTTTGCCGCCCAAGAAGCATCGCCGGAAGTTGTACGGGGGTTTTCAAGTGAAATTGTGTAATTCTGACCGCCAGATGCGCCCTTGAAATCAAATACGGAGTTTTTAACCGTAAGGTCAAGGTTGCCGCTCTGTGTAGTTCTCTTTGTGTCATTTAAAACATTGCTGAAGGTGATACCCTGAAAGCTTACCTTACCCTCAACATTATCTGCAATATTAACGGCACCGACAACAGTTTCGCCTAAAGTGCCCCATGCAGAGCTGAGATCCCATGCCGAGCCAAGAGCTTTATCAGCCTTGTCAACAGGGTCTACCATATAGTTTGCACCGTAGAAGTCCGCAGCAAAGCTTACAGTGAATGCACCGTACTCGCCGACAGGCATGATAACTTTAAGCTCTTCAAACACATCGCTGTCGGTAGTCAGGTCACCCATATTGCCGTAAACTGTCAGGGTATCTGCCGTAAAGTTGTAATACTCGCCGTTCCAGTAAGCCGAAACGGACTGCCCGTCTTCAAGACCGGGGACATACGCCACGGTATTCTGCATAGTAAACTCTTCACCGAGAGAGCCGTCTGCAAGCGCATCGGCAAACTCAACGGCAACGGCTGTGCTTACATCAAGAGTATAATCTCTTGTATACCCGCCCTTGGTAACACGAACATAGAATACCTGTCTGTCTTCGATTGCATCCAGGTCAATCTCGGTTACGGGAGTTTCAAACGTACTGTCGGAATAAACAGCAGCAGCTGCATCAGCACTGCTAAGAGTAAATACTGGGGTAACCTTACCTGACATACCGCCGCAGTTTGCCAAAATAGTACTGCCGCTGATATTAACGCTATCGCCCAAGCCGGTAACTCCGGTTATGGCAAGGTCGGTGTTTTTAACGGTCTTAGCCGCGTCGTAGTAATAAGAGGTATTAAACGGGTCAAAACCGTTTGCAAACGGAGCGCCGTTAACCTGGTTTTCAGACTCAAACGCAGGAGCAATACCGGTATCGCCGAACGCCGCTGCCTGATAGTTATCGGCAATATCCCAGTTCAAGCTGGCACTAATGTATCCGGGAGCATTAGTCTCAAAATCGCCCAGGTTGGGATAAAGCGCGCCGCAGGAACCGGTGATGATGTTTTCCTTAATTGTCAGATACATCAGCGACAGGTTATAAGCATAGTTCATGTTAATGAACGTATTCTCAACAAATGTCGACTGATGGAACTGGTTGTTTGTAATGGATACGTTAAAGGTATAGTTCGGATTCTGGTTATAGAAACAGAAAATACCGTAAGCGCCCCATGTGGCGTCGACAACCGCATCATAGAAAATGTTGTTGTCAAAGCTGAATTCCTGCTTGGTGAAGGAACCGCGGGACGCCTTGTTACCGATTGTTATCGGACAGGGCTGAGTGTTGCGGTAAATCATGCTGTTTTTCATGACAACCTTCTGGTCATACTCAGCGGAAGCGCTGCCGCCCGCACCGAAAGCAGAATCTGACTCATTGTAACCGAAAACTCTGCCGGAGGACTCGGCAAAATACAATCCGTCAACTGTTACATCCTCAAGATATTTCTTGAAGAAATAGCCGCTGTAATTTGTCACTCTCATGTTTTTGAGAACAACGGTATCCTTATTGGCGGCAAGATCCTGAGAATTCACGAATACAGAAGAAGAATCCGCAAGAACGGAGTTCTGTATATTCGTATAGGCATTGCGGCCGGACTTTGTAACATATGTGCCGCCGGCACCATCCGTTACGGACACACCTACGTCATAGTCCTGAAGCTGAACATGCAGGCTCGAATTATCGCCGCCCTTGCCGGTGAACTTAACACCGTCTACGGTGAAGTCAAACTCGACAGATGCGCTCGCCTTTGCTTCGGCGTCCTCAAGCATATATGCCCATCTGTTCTCGGCTGCGTCGTTTGCAGGGCAGCCTCCGTTGGCATTAAGTCTTGTGGCACGAGCAACACCGCCTGTAAATACGGTTTCATTGGACGCATCCCAGGCTTCGTTTGCAGCCCAGCCGTCCTTCATGCCGTCAAGCGTCCAGTTGTCTACCGAGGCATTGGGGTTAATACCCGCGTTTGCACCAAGGATAAGACCGCTGAATCTAACCTGGATCTTCTCAGAGTATGTACCCGGGGCAAAAATAAATACCGGGACATCGTTGATAATATCCGGATCTGTTGCGATATACGCTTCATATGCAGCATCAAACGAGCTGAAATGACGCGCCGCATCATAAGTTTCCTTGTAGGTCTGGCCTCTGTAATAATAGCTTACTTCGGCATCCGCCACAAGGTCGGCTTCTGTCCACGCACCGTTGATTATATAAGCATCGGTGCGCACTTCGTCATAATCGATATTCTCAGCGTCAATCTTTGATGCCGCCATTGCAGGCAGGCAAAAAACTGATACCATGGAAAGTACCATCAAGACGGAAAGAACAAGCGATATAACGCGCTTAGATGTCTTGCCCATTTTCTTCACTCCTTTTTAATATTTGCAAAGTTATAGCTTGCAATTATGGGTATCTCCATTATATAGGTTTAAAACCCGCAAGTCAATAAAAATTAGGACGCAAATATCTGCCCAAATTTACAAAAAAGCACAAATTTGACTTGATGCAGACTTTTTTTTACGTTTTGAGTACAATAAATTTATTTTTTTGTTAAAGTTGCACATATTTAAGAAAAAAACTTCTACGCATACGCCGAAAATGCCGATACGCAGCATAAGAAGGTTTTCGCAAAATACACGGAGAAAAATTATTTTTACATTATTATATAAAGCGAAAAACATACAAAACAGAACCGTTTTTAAATTGACAGGGTACGGTGCGCATGGTATGATAAGGAAAAACAGCGAAAGGCAGGCAGGATCACATGTATTTTGAACCGTGGCATTGGGAAAAGAGCGAAGAGAAAACAGCGCTGCACAGCAGCGCTGTGACTGCGGGACTCACCGGTTACGCAGCAGACGTAATAGACGGGCTTTGCAGGGAGTACGGAAGAGAGAGCGGCGCCGTTTGCACCATTACGGCGGAAAAGGACGCGTCACTGCCGCAGGACGGATATAAAATAGTAATCGACGAAGACGCTATTACCATCAGTCATTCAAATCAGCGAGGGCTGATATATGCTGCGCTGACAGTAAAGCAGCTCATCATATCGGACGAGCTGTTTACCGGCGTTATTAACGACGCGCCGGAGTGTGAATTTCGCGGCTACCGCGTATATTTGCCCGGAAAGCAGTCATTTCGCGAGTTTTTCGACATGATAGACATGATTGTATACTATAAATACAACTATATCTCATTTGAAATAGGCGGAGCAATGGAATACAAGCGCCACCCCGAAATAAACGAGAAGTGGGCAGAGTTTACAGCGGACACGCACAGATACTCCGACCGCACACATGAAATACAGAACGCATATGACTGGGCAAAAAATTCGATACACACCGACAACGGCGAGGGGGACATATTGACGCAGGACGAGGTGCGGGAGCTGATAAGCTACTGCCGCTACCGAGGGCTGGAGGTATACCCAGAAGTACCCACCCTGTCACACAGCGACTATATCTGCATGGCACATCCCGAGCTTGCCGAGCGCTCAGAGGATCCGTATCCCGACGCGTACTGTCCCAATAATCCCGATACGTACAAAATCGTGTTTGATATTTTAGAGGAAGTCATTGATGTATTTAAGCCAAAGCTCATAAACATAGGTCACGACGAATATTACTCTATGTGTCTTTGCCCGCGCTGCCGGGACAAACGCCCGCAGGACATATTTACGCAGGACGTTACAAAAATTCACGATTTTTTAAAGGAACGCGGAATCACCACCTGTATGTGGGGCGACAAGCTGCTGCCGGTAGTAACAAAAACGCGCACCTACGGAGGCGCGGGCGATGACAGCATAAGCAAAAGCGGAAGGCGCCGCGTCTTCCCGCCGACATTCCAGTGCCAAAGCATGCTGCCGCGCGACATAATGATGATACACTGGTACTATGGGTTCGGAATGCAGTACGACCTTGTGTTCCACACTCACGGATATCCGATGATTTTCGGAAACATGGCTGCCGACAAGGTGGATAACTGGCGGCTGCGCAGAAATTTTGGAATGCGCGGCGGCAGCTGCTCAAACTGGGGCTCCAACCACCCCGAATACATGCAGCGCAACAACCAGTATCTGAACATTATTGTAGGCGCATATGTTATGTGGAGCAAAACCTATGACACAAGCGACGTTAACCGCGTCATGACGCGGGCGTTTGACGAAGCGTACCGGCTGCATTTCGGTGACACGCAAAGCGGCGGATACATCGAGGTTACACACACCACAAAGCAGCATATCCCATACAAGGTATTTTACGACGGAGTGTTTATCGAGGACGAAAAATATCATATGGGAAGGTACGTTCTGACATACTCAGACGGAGAAACAGCGGAGTTTGAGGTAAAATACGGTACCAATATTGCAAGCGACAGTATAAAGTGTACGCTGGGGTATGACGGCACAGAGCAAAACCCCGAGCTGTCGGTCGCGGAGTCGGCGCTGGGCGAGGTGTCGTACTCGACGGTACCGAGAGCAATAAACGGCAGAACGTGGTACCGCACGGCGTTTAAAAATCCGCATCCCGAAAAGGCGGTCTGCGCGTTTGAATACATTTCGGACAACGGAGAACAGGTGGACATAATGTCAGTTCGGTTTTAATTTTTTCCCGGAAAACCGGCGTGATTTTAATTTAATAAAATCTTAATTTTATTTATTATTTCTATTGCAATTAAAAATAAATCAGCTATAATTACTTTGTATTATAGCTGATATTTATTTTTCAGGGGACACTGGAGGCGCGTTATGAGTAAAAACAGTATGGACATGTGCGAGGGACCGATTTTTAAAAAGATAGTCGTCTACACTCTGCCGATAATTGCAACGGGGCTTTTGCAGCTTTTGTTCAACGCAGCAGACCTTATAGTAGTCGGTCAGTACTGCGGCGAAAAAATCCATAGCTGCGGTCGGTGCCACCGGTTCACTGATAAATCTTATAACCAACCTGTTTTTAGGTCTTTCCGTCGGCGCCGGCGTCACTGTTGCTCATGCACTCGGCGGACACGACGACAATGGCGTTCAAAGAACGGTACACACCGCTATACCCATCGCACTCGTATCGGGAATTTTCCTCACATTTGTCGGAATTTTCTGCGCCGATACATTTTTGCGTATGATGGATACCCCCGAAAATGTACATGCACTATCCGCAACCTATATTAAAATTTACTTTTTAGGTATAACCTCCACTATTGTATACAACTATGGCGCGGCAATTCTGCGCGCGGCGGGCGACACAAAAGGCCCTCTGATTTTCCTTACGGTCGCAGGAGTTATAAACGTTGTGCTGAACATTTTCTTTGTCACCGTTTTTAAAATGAACGTGGCGGGCGTCGCGCTTGCAACCGCGATTTCCCAGACCATATCGGCGGTGCTCATCATTTTAGCGCTGAGAAAACGCACCGACGCATGTAAATTCTCGTTCAGAAAGATGCGCTTCCACAAGCGCCAGCTTATAAAAATGCTGACAATCGGTATACCGGCAGGAATTCAAAGCTCGCTTTTCTCACTTTCTAACGTAATTATTCAATCGTCTATCAACTCGTTCGGAGACGTGGTCATGGCGGGAAGCGCGGCGGCGGCAAACATAGAGGGCTTTGTCTGGATTACAATTAATTCATTTAGCCAGACCGCCATAAACTTTGTCGGTCAGAACGTAGGCGCGAAAAATACGACCGTGTGCGCCGCGTTGTTTGTACCTGTCTTGCATGTGTAGTCGTGACCGGAGTATTGTTCGGGACAACGGCATATCTGCTGTCTCATCAGCTTTTAAGCATTTATATAACGGATTCAGCCGAAGCGATAGGCTACGGCGTTACGAGAATCGCGTTTATCTGTCTGCCGTATTTTATTTGCGGGCTTATGGACACCACAACCGGAGCAATACGCGGACTGGGTTCAAGCATGGCGCCTATGATTATCACAATCGCCGGAGTCTGCGGACTGAGAATACTGTGGATTTATACCATTTTCCAAATGCCGCAGTATCACACGCTTGAATCACTGTTTATTTCCTACGCCATATCATGGGCAATCACATTTATTGCACAGCTTATAACTTTCTTTATACTGTACAGCAAGCAAAAGAAAAGGGTCAAGCTTCCGGAAGCAGAGACTGCGGTGGTCACCGCTTAGGCATAGTATTTAAAATGGAAAAAGAGATATTTAAACACAGACTGCCCGATTTTGAAAAGCTCAGGGCATTCGGATTTCGTGAACGCAACGGAATATTTACCTACAAAACACTTATTGCCGAAAGGCAATTACAGATGGAAATAAGCATAACAAAAAGCGGCTGCGTTCATGCAAAGGTAGTAGACCCGGAATCGGACAGCGAGTATGTTTTACACAGAAATCCGCAGGCAGAAGGTGCGTTCGTGGGCATGGTCCGCTCAAACTTTTATGACATTTTGAAGGCTGTTGCCGCCGGCTGCTTTGTAAGCGATTTATTTAAAGGCGAGCTCACCCGAACCGTGACGGAATATATAAAGAACACTTACGGCGACCGGCCGGAGTTTTTATGGAAACAGTTTCCCGAATACGCCGTCTTTCGGCGCAAAGATACAGTTAAGTGGTACGGCGTACTTATGCGGCTGTCTAAAAGAAAACTGGGGCTTGACTCAGACGAGACCGTAGATATACTCGACCTGCGCATCAAAAGCGGGCAAATCGGCGCTCTTTTGGACAATAAACGGTACTTTCCCGGCTATCATATGAGTAAAAAACACTGGTATACCGTATGTATAGACGGTTCGGTGCCGGTCGAAGAAATCTGCCGCCGAATCGACATAAGCTATGAGCTTGCGATTAAATGAGAAGACGGCTGTAAAATATTTTTTAAAAATATTGACAAAACGGTGAAAATTTACATACAATATTGTTATTGAAATTTAAGGGAGACGTTAAAAATGCAGGCAAACGAAAACAAAAGCCTTACCATAGAGGTAGACGGCGTCACATACGAAAGATACCCGATAAAGACGCACGTTGTTACCGATGCGGACGACATACGCGACGTGGCAGAAAAATACGCAAAGGAAAACATGCAGGAGGGAGATCTGCTTTTTATTTCCGAAAAATGCGTCGCTTGCACGCAAAAGCGTGCGATACCGATGGAGGATATAAAGCCACGTCCGCTGGCAAAGCTGTTATGCAAATTTGTATACAAATCACCATACGGCATAGGGCTTTCAATTCCGCAAACAATGGAAATGGCTCTGCGCGAGTGCGGAACGCTGAAAATACTGTTTGCGGCATTCTGTTCGGCGTTTGGCAAACTGTTCGGCAAACGCGGAATATTCTATGATATTGCCGGTGAAAAGGCAAAGTCCATTGACGGACCGTGTGACTGCACCATTCCTCCGTACAATCACTATGTAGTGCTCGGACCGGAAAACCCGGACGAGGTGGCAGCGTCCATAAAAGAGCGTATCGGCTTTGACACTCTGATTGTAGACATAAACGACCTTGACGGGTCAATACTGGGGAGTTCGGACAGCGGACTTGACCGCGGACTCTTTGCACGTGTGCTGAAGGACAACCCGCTCGGTCAGTCCAATCAGCAGACGCCGATGGGAATAATACGCAGAATATGAAAAATAAAAAGGCGCTTATAGCGATGAGCGGAGGCGTGGACAGCTCGGTCACAGCGGCGCTCATAAAGGATGCGGGGTTTGACTGCGTCGGTGCGACAATGTCCCTTTTGACAGACGCCGGCACAGCGGCACAGGACGCACGAGAATGCGCGCGAAGGCTCGGATTTAAACACTTAGTATTTGATTTTCACGACGAATTTGAGCGGGAGGTCATCTCCCGCTTTATTTGTGCATACGAAAACGGGCTTACGCCCAATCCGTGCGTCTACTGCAACAGATACATAAAATTTTCGGCACTGTATACTCAGGCTGAAAAGCTTGGATGCGACTTTATTGCGACGGGGCACTATGCAAGAATTGAGCAAAGCGGCGGCAGGTATATACTGAAAAAAGGAATGGATGAGTCTAAGGATCAGAGCTATGTGCTTTATTCGCTGTCACAGCAAGCGCTTGAGCATACTCTGCTGCCCCTTGGAAACCTTCACAAGGAAACGGTTCGTGAAATTGCCGACAGACTCGGGTTTACAAATGCAAACAAGCCGGACAGTCAGGACATCTGCTTTGTTCCGGACGGAGACTATGCGGCGTTTATAGAAAGGTATACGCAAAAGACTTATCCTCCGGGCAAGTTTACCGACGAAAACGGCAGGGTTTTAGGAACTCACCGAGGAATGATACGATATACCATCGGACAGAGGCGCGGACTCGGACTTGCTCTGCCGGAACCGATGTATGTAAAATATAAGGATACCGAAAACAACCGTGTGGTGCTGTCGCCCGACAGCGGACTGTATACCGACACGCTCACGGCACATGATTTTAACTGGATTTTATTCGAAGACCCGGGATGGGAATTCCGCGGCACTGTCAAAATACGCTACAAGGCAAAGGCGGCAGATGCTACCGTAATTCCGCTTGGCGGCGGACGCGTAAAAATTGTTTTTGACACACCGCAGAGAGCTATAACCCGAGGTCAGGCAGCCGTTGTCTATCAGGGCGACGCTGTCGTCGGCGGGGGAACGATAGAATAAAATTGCTTGAAAAGGAGAAAGTAATATGTGGTTTTGGTTATCAATAGCGGCGCTTATATGCTGGTCGGGCTCCGACCTGTTTTCAAAAATCGGGTGCTCCGATCCTTCCGACAAGCGCTCGCACCTCAAAATGGTCACGGCAGTCGGTATGGTTATGGGACTGCATGCGGCTTATGAAATCTTTATCGGTAAAACGGAAATTTCATTTGACATTATACTGACATACCTCCCCGTTTCGCTTCTGTACATAGGCTCCATGGCGCTGGGATATATCTCTCTGCGCTATATTGAACTGTCTGTATCATCGCCGATTTGCAATTCTTCCGGCGCACTTGTCGCAATAATGTGTCTTATAACCGGCGGAATCGGTCAGACAAGCCCGGGACAGCTCGTCGCAACAGCAATTATCTGCATAGGCGTTGTGGGACTTGGCTTTGCCGAAGCCTACGAGGACGAGGAAAAACGTGCAGCACGCCAGCAAAAGGGAAATCGCAAATACTCAAAGTCCGCACTGGCTATTATTCTTCCTTTGGCTTACTGCCTTCTTGATGCGGCGGGTACGTTTGCCGACAGCCTTGTGCTTGAAAAGCTGTCGGAGGACTCCGCCAACGTCGCGTATGAGCTGACTTTTTTCGCAGCGGGCATATGTACGCTGATTTACACTCTGATTATCAAAAAAGAGAAGCCTGTCCTGAAACGAACGCTGCCCAAGTATATCGGAGCGGTTTGCGAGACAGCGGGACAATTCGCATATATTTACGCTATAGGAGACAGCGAGCATGTAATGCTTGCGGCGCCTATAATTTCGGCATACTGTGCAGCATCGGTCGTTTGGTCGCGCATTTTTCTGAAGGAGAGAATGTCGTGGAAGCACTACCTTGCGATAGCGGTAACGGTAATAGGAATTGTTATCATGGGAATTTTCGACATCTGACGGTTAACCGCAAAGACGAAATACGCGTACATTTCATGACAAAATTAAAAGCATCGGGCTTTTGACCCGATGCTTTTAAAATTTAAAGACTATTTATTATTTTTTATAACGTTATATTTACCGCTGCAAAGGGGTTTAATACGAAGTCCGTCGTCAAACGAACAGCCGTTTTCCAAGCGGATATAACCCGCCATACCGGCAGGCGCCTCGACCGTAAGTAAAATCCGCCCGTCGCCGGCACGCTCCCACCGTGAGGATATTTTCCCGGCGGGCGCTATGTGAAATCCCTGTGCAAAATTCAGCGTATCTACAAAGCAGGGCGCAATATCCACCATGTTTACATCACGGCGTAAAGGATTAATTCGAATTCCGGACAGATACTGTATAAACCAGCTGCTGATATCGCCCCAGAAATGATGATTGCGCGAGGCAGTCCTGCCGTTGTGTCTGAAGTTCTCCCAAAGGCTGGTAGCTCCGTTTTCAATCCAAAATCCGTAGGACGGAAATTCGGGACCGACAATCATTTTAAGCGCAAGCTCTGCCTGCCCGAACTGCGCCAGAACATGAAACAGCACCCGCGCACCCAAGACACCCACGTCAAACCGACCGTCCTTTTCGTCTATAAGCGACATAAGCCTTGAAAATGCCGCGCTTTTTTCGCCCGGTTCAAAAATATCATAGAAAATCGCCATTGCCTGAGAAGTCTGGCAGCTTCCCGCGGCGGTATAGGTTCCCCAGTCGATAAGCTGTTCACGAACGGTATTTTTAAACCGCAGTGCCACAGCGTGTGCAAAATCCCGCTGTGCGGTCATACCGACAGCGTCAAACATAACCTCCATTTTTCGGGCAATATCAAACGCCATTACGGTATCGGTAAATTCCAGCGGTGATACATACGCATCGCCTTTGCGATCAACATGGCACCAGTCGCCGAGCCCGATTTTCAAAAGACCGTTTCTGTCAACACGAGTCGTTAGATAATGCAGGTACGACATAAATGCGCCGGCAGACTCCTTTATCATTTCAGTCTCTCCGCAATAGACATATACATAATAAGGCAGATAAGCCAAAACACAGTCCCACGCAGGACCGTTACCCCACTTAAATCCCCAGCCTCCGGTCGGAATGATGCCGGGCAGACTGCCGTCGTCCGCCTGAGCTTTACAGATATTGCGCATCCATTCACGGTAACTGTTTTTCACGTCAAGGTTAATAAGCATATGCTCGGCGGACAGTGCCGCATCCGCTGTCCAGCCGTGTTTTTCACGGTGCGGACAGTCGGTGGGAAAATAATAGAAATTGGCAAGGTCGGAACGCCGGGTACATTCAAACAGCTTATTAACCGTTTTATCGGAGCAGATAAACCCACCCTTTTCTTTAATATCGGAGTTCATAACAACATAAGTGAGAAGCTCCGGAATTGCCTGAGCCGAGGTAACTCCGCTCACAAAAACATACCGAAATCCGTGATATGTAAATCTTGGCGTATAAGTCTCAGTCCCACCTCCATGGCAGGTGTATACATCGCGGTGAACGATTTTTTTATCACGCTGCCACAAATTTTCATCCCTATGGAACCATATCCGCTCAATATCAAGAGTGCCGTCCTCTTTAACCCACTCACCGTGAAGCAGCTCTATTCGCTGCCCTGCCGTACCGTTTACCGTAAGACGGCAAACGCCTGCGCAGTTCTCCCCGAAATCATACAAAAAGCCGTCACCCGACGGGGTGATAGACAGTGGCTTTATCTCACGCCTAACCGCAATAGGTTCAGCCTCGCAAAGTCTTGCTTCTCCTCTCGGCATAGGAGCTGAAACAGCAAAACTCCAACCGGAATCATCAAATTCCGAAAGTGCCCAGCCATCGGCTTCAAGGCGGGCGTCATAGTGTTCCCCAAAGCGGTAATCATCAAACGTAATAGGAGAAGGCGCAGTACGAAAGGTCTCATCAGACATGACAGTTACAGTATTACCGGCATCATCATGCCATGTCACCGACATTGCAAATGAAGGCGCGCCGCGGAACACCGCCTTATCAAGATCCCATATATATCCACCCGGATTATTTTGAAATCCGTTGCCCAGCCATACGCCTACCGTATTGTCTCCGTCTTTAAGAGTCAGCTCATAGCTGTCATAATATATAATATCATCGGGATTGCTGATATACGGAGCCAGAGGACCTTTAGTAACATTCACACCGTTTAAATATAACTCATAAAAACCGCACGCGGTTATAAGCAAACGTGCCTCCGTCGTTTTACCGACGTGAATTGTCTTACGAAAGTAAGGTGACGGAACATGATTTTCAAGTGTGTTGAAAGCAGAACCCGCTCGTATAAAACTCTTTGGAAAATCCATACGTTATATCCTTTCTGTCGGTTATCTCATTACATTTTTCTTCAGATAGTCAAAACAGGTTTTGGCACTGGTCATGGAGTCAACCTCATAATTTCCGTCCTGCTCGACACAGAAATATTTAACGCCCGTCTTTTCCGCCAGGGGTACAATATCCGAAAAGTCGATATTGCCGTAGCCCACGTCGGTTATATACGGTTCTTTTCCTTTTTCGCCGCCGCATGCCGCCATATCCTTAAGGTGCAGAATATCTATCCTGCCCGCAAGACGCTCAATCATGCGGCGAATATCCGCGCCGCCGTGCTGAACCCAGTATGTATCCAGAACAAAGCTGATATTATCCTCTGTAAAACCCTCTATCATATAATCCATCATTGTTTTTCCGTCAAACTTCTTAAACTCAAAGCTGTGATTATGATAAGTGAGCTTGCATCCGTACTTTTTAAGCTTTACTGCGGTATTGTTCATATCCTCGATAAATTCTTTAAGGGAATCAAGGCTCTCTCTTGCTTTTCCCGGCATGCCGCCGATACCGACGTTTGTCGTGCCGAGTGTCTCATGTATGCGCACGGTATTTTCGGTGTCGTTTTTAATTGCTTCCCAATCATAGTGAGTACCGATAATTTCAATGCCCGCGTCATGAGCATACTTTGCAAATCTGTCCGGTAAAATAACAAAATCACCCGCGGTCTGCGCCTGTGTATATCCGATTTTGGCAAGCTCATTAAATGTTTTGATAATGCCCGTCTCCGTTGTCATTCTGTCGCGGACGCTGTAAAGCTGTATTCCGAGTTTGTTCATACTTTTTCTCCTTCTTCGGTATTTATTAACATTATTATAGCACAGCACACCCAAAAGTCAATATTAAAAAACAGTACAAAAATATTAATAATTTGCCTCTTCCACACGCACGCCGGACTTGAAATTATACTGCGCATATGATACTGTAATCGAGGTTTATTCGTAAAACGGGGGGATTAAAATGAAAAGAGGCAGCGGTTGGCTTTGTTTTTTGCTTTGCTATCTCGGATATATGGGAGTTTACATAAGCCGCAATAATCTTTCAATCATAAGTCCGCAGCTTAAAGATGCGGGATTTGCCACAGCAGCGCAGCTGGGATTGCTGACAGGGCTGTTCTCTCTCGGATATGCCGCCGGAAAGCTCATATGCGGACCGCTTGGTGATAAATTCAACCCAAAAAATGTTGCCGCCCTCGGCGTTGCCGTCTCCGGCGTATCCAACATTATAATAGGAATATCCATATGGGTTTTGCCATCATTTCCGCTTATGCTTTTATTGTGGATTGTAAACAGCTTCGGTCAGTCTCTTGTATGGGGCCCGCTGCTGAGGCTGGTTTCACTCAATTTTTCCAAAAAGCGCGCCCCCTTTATAACCTCAATGCTCGTCACGACAACAGCAACGGGCGGCATTGCAGGAATTCTGCTTGCGTCCGGCGTCGGCCACACCGACGAGGCACTCGGATTTTTAGTGCCCGGCTCCGTATCGCTTGCGGCAGCGGCGGCTCTCTTTCTGTTTTTCCCGGGAAAAACCAAAGTTGATGATTCACCCCGTCCCGCGGCGGCATCGTCTCGGTATTCCGTCTTCACGAAGTGCGGAAAATGCTGCTGCCCGCGTTTATGCAGGGCATAATCAAGGATAATGTGCTAAACTGGGCGTCTCTTTATCTTGCAGCCCAATATCTTACCGATCTTAAAAGCCTGCCGTTTTTGTACTGCTCATTCCGCTGATAAGCTTTATAGGGCGTTTGTGCTACCCTATATTTTACAAAGTTTGCTGCAATGACCATACTCTTGTTTCCAGGCTCTGCTTTGCGGGCTGCATTATATTCTGCATACCGCTGATAATCGGAGGCAAAAATGAGCTTTTGGCTATACTGCTTTTGGTGTTACTCTCAACACTGGGAAATGTTATGAACACATCTTTTTTATCAATATTTCCTATGTCGATGGCGCATACAGGCAAGGTGTCCGCTATCGCTTCCGTCATGGATGTCGTGACCTATTCGGGTTTGGGCATATCTTCGGCAGTGTTCGGCTGGCTTATCAACACATTCGGTCTTGCAGGCTACAAAATGATGTTTGGTGTGTTCGGACTTGCGGCACTTTTGGGGCTTTTACTGCTCCGGCAGCGAGGTAAAGAAAAGTCTCCTATGCAGTCAAATTGACTGCATAGGAGACTGTATTTTTACAAAACCTTGCTTAGAAATTCTTTGAGTCTGAGACTTTTGGGACTGTCAAAAATTTCAAAAGGCGTGCCCTGCTCGATAATCTTTCCGCCGTCCATAAACACAACGCGGCTTCCTACCTCGCGGGCAAAGCCCATTTCGTGAGTTACCACCGCCATTGTCATGCCATCCGCTGCAAGGCGTTTCATGACCTCCAGCACCTCGCCGACCATTTCAGGATCAAGCGCGCTTGTCGGCTCGTCAAACAGCATCACCTCAGGATTCATGCACAGTGCGCGCACAATAGCCACACGCTGCTTCTGTCCGCCGGACAGCTGAGACGGATAGTTTTTTGCACGGTCTGCAAGGCCGACACGTGACAGCAGCTCCATTGCCTGCTTTTCCGCCTGCGCCCTGGGCGCCTTTAAAAGCCGCACGGGAGCTATAGTCATATTATCCAGTACGGTCATATGCGGGAATAGATTGAAGTGCTGAAACACCATTCCCATTTTCTGACGGTGTACATTAATATTTACTTTTTTATCGCTGATATTTACTCCGTCAAACACAATTTCGCCCGCACTGGGGAGTTCCAAAAGGTTAAGCGAGCGCAAAAGTGTGGACTTTCCGCTGCCCGACGGACCGATAACGACAACAACCTCACCGCTGTGAATATCAATATCCACACCGTCCAGCGCTTTAATTTTACCGCCGTTATAATATTTGCATAAACCTTTTACCTGTATAAGTATCTCGCCGTTATCGTTCACTTACGCGCAGCCTCCTTTCGAGCTTGCCCACAAGCCAGGACAAAATCATAACTATCACAAGATAGACAGCCGCAACGGTAAGCAGCGGCAGAAAATAGTTAAAGGTCACCCCTGCTATGGAATTGCCCGCCTTGGTTAGCTCAATAACCCCGACGTAACCCGCAACGGAGGTCTCCTTGAGCAGAGCGATAAACTCATTGCACAGCGTCGGCAGCACCGACTTGAACATCTGCGGAATAACTATATACCACATTGTCTGTATGTAGTTAAAGCCCAGCGACCTGCCCGCCTCAAACTGACCGTTGTCAACCGACATAATGCCGCCGCGGAATATCTCCGCAACATATGCGCCGGAATTTATTCCGAAAGCAAAAATGCCGACCGGAACACCGTCCTTTACCGATGCAAAAATCAAAAAATATGATATCATAAGCTGAACGACGACAGGCGTGCCGCGGATAACCGTAAGGTATACCTTGCAGATAAAGTTTAAAAACGCGAGCAAGCGATAGCCTACGCCCCCGTGCTGCCTGAGCGACTCTTTATTTTTATCGTATGACGAACGGACAGCCGCAACTACAATACCGATTACAATACCGATAATCAGGGCGCCGGCAGTGATTTTCAGCGTATTCAGAAGACCTGTAAGCATCTGCTCATAACGGTCTTTTTTAATAAAAACGGTATAAAAATCAGCAGAAAATCCGTCAAACCAAAGAGTTATATCGGTAATAAGACCGTTAAACCATGCCGAAATTGCTGACATTTGTATATTCTCCTTAATTAATTTTCAGCGCACTTTGTACAGCGTATAAAGCAACAATAAGGGCGGTAATAAACCGCCCTTTGAATTGTGCTGCAAATTACTCTGCGGGGATATATTTATCAACAATCTTCTGAAGCTCGCCGTTTGCGATAAGCTCCTCAAGCGCCGTGTTGACCTTTTCCATAAGCTCTGTATTATCCTTGGCAATAGCGATTGCATAATCCTCGTTTGCATATTCAGTGTCGAGAATTTTAAGACCCGTGTTTGCCTTAACGTATGCTTTTGCCGGCTCGTTATCGATAATAACACAGTCTACCTTGCCCGTCTTGAGACCCTCAACCGCAAGGTTGCCGCTGGCATATGTTGTAACATTGTCGGAACCGTAATCGTCCGCCGCGTAAATCGCGCCGGTCGTACCCTGCTGAGCGCCGATTGTCTTGCCCTCAAGGTCGTCGATAGATTTAATTTCGCTGTCCTCTTTAACGATAACAACCTGAACGCCCTTGGCGTAGGAAGATGTAAAGTTAACCTTTTCAAGACGCTCGTCATTTACGGTCATTCCCGCCATTCCCATATCGTACTTACCCTGCTGAACACCGGGAACAATAGAGTCAAACTCAATATCCGCAATTTCCAGCTCCATCCCGAGCTTGTCGGCAATAAGCGCCGCAACCTCGGCGTCGATGCCTACAATATTGTCACCATCATAATATTCATACGGAGGAAACTGAGCGTTCGTTGCCATAACAAGTGTCTGTTTTTCATCGCCGTCTCCGGTATCTCCGCCTGCCGGCGCCTTTTCCGCACATCCCGCAAGCAGACTGAGTGTCAATGTCACAAGAGCAGCCGCGGCAATAAGCTTTTTCATGATTTTCATACCAAATTCTCCTTTTGCATATTTTCTTAATAATGAATGTATTATAGTGCATAATATTCAGTTTGTCAATAGCTTTTCCACAAATTATTCATAAATTTTTTATTTATACTGCCGCGCCATTGCATGTTTATGCGCATATTATGCACAAAACTATATTTTATCCCGTATTCTTTCCGAAACAACAAAGGAAAGAGCTATCTTAATAATATCGGGAATAATAAAAGGCACTACACAGGCAAGCAGAACCGATAAAAAATCAAACTCCTTTCTGCCGGACATATAAACAAATGCGTACCAAAGAGTACCGAATATATAGCATGTGACAAGCGCCGCGGCTGAGGAGATTATGCGCGCTGCCCTTCCCCTCTTTTCAAACGGAAGCATGATAAAGGGAGTAATCAAAAATCCGACAATATATCCGCCCGTGGCGCCAAGCAAGACGCCTATGCCTGAACGAAACCCCGAAAAAACGGGCAAGCCCGCTATACCCAGCGCCACATAAACTGCAATGGCAAAAAAACCGTCTTTTCCGCCAAGCAGCATTATCGCCAAAAACACGGCAAATGTCTGAAGTGTAAACGGTACCGGCCCGGGTACTGTTATCCACGCGCACAGCGCAATAAACACCGAGAGTATCCCTATTTTGCATATTCTTTTTACTTTCATTACTATATCCTCCGCAGCATTGCATATATTGTCACCTATTTTACATCACAATGGTTACAATGTCAACTTAATTTTTTGTAATGTGTACTATATAAAGGACACATTATGCTGTAAAATACAGACATAAACAAAACGGAGGAACAAAAAATGGCTGTAAAAAAAATAGGAAACATAGAAAGAGTGCTGATAAGCGAATGTGTCAAGGACATACCTTCATTTGCAAGAATTAAAAGGCTGTTCGACATGGGCGCCGACCCAAACGCGGTAAACGATATCGGAGAATGTGTGCTCGGAATAATTTTGGAGGGATATTGCAGTCTTTACGGCGCAAACCTGCGCTCCGGCTTTTTTGTCCCGATGCTGATAGAAACATTTTCGGAAAACGGATTTAACGTCCGCCGTCACGGGCTGAAGGTTATAAGCGAGCTGCAAAACGGATGCTACGACAAGTACATGCGGCGTGCAATAAAAATGATTCTTAAAGCGCGCCGCGAATGCTTAAGGCAGGATATTAATACAGTTTGCCGATGTGTAAAAACCGCGGCAGCTAAATTTACGGATAAGATAAAACCGCAGGCAGCATAGTACAGCAGGACACGGCCGGCACTTAAAGCTTCGCCGCAGGCATTGTCATTTCAGTCCCTGCAGCGATATATCCGTGCCTGCCGGTCAAGCGCCTTTGCGCAGCCGCCTCTCCGGCCGCGCGCCCCTTTTATCCGGCGGTTTTTCTTAATAAAAACCGGTCTGCGAACGCACACCTGTGCACTCGCTGACCGGTTTATTTTTTATTTTAACCGCTAACCGCAAAAGGAGTCCCACGGAATTTCGGTACGCGGCTCATCATTTATGAGTGAATACAGATATCTCAGCAGAGGATATTTCTCCATATCTTTGCTTCTTTCAAGCGCTCCGCACACAACCTTTATTATTGCAACCGATTCCAGAGTCACCCCGGAAAGCACCTCGGACGCCTGTTTGTATGTGTATCCCTTGCCAAACAGCGTACCAAGTCTGCGCGTCCTGCCTCCGAAAACCGTGACATATAAGTCGCCGGCGCCGAAAAAAACCGCGCTTTCGGCGCCGCCCGCTCTTTTTATTATAGCGCTCATTTCTTTTGTGCTCTGATAAAACAGCCCTGCCTGCGGATTATATTTTTCAGGCGCATCGTCCGTATCCTTTTGGGCAAGACCGACAGCAAGCGACACACCCATAGCATACGCATTTTTCATGGCAACCGCCGTCTCTATACCGTATATATCCGTAGTAACGGTGATATGATAGTAACTTGTTGTCAGCATCTGCTTAATGCTTTTCAGCGTATTTAAATCGCTGCCGCAGAATGCGACCTCCGTATGCTGACGCCCGGCAAGCTCAAAGCTGATACACGGACCGCCCACCGCGTTTATAGATTTATTTCTGCCTGCGTCAAGGCTTTTTAGCCAGACGGGAAACGGAATAAGCGCGCCGTTTTCGTCCGATTTTAAACCCTTTGTAATAAAAAGCAAAGGCACACTGTCGCTAAGGCACGGAAGGACGCTTTGAGCAAACCAGTCAATACCGAAGCTGGAAACTCCGCCGATTATCAGCCGCGCACCCTGCACGGCATCGTTTAACTCCTCAAACTGATAGCATTTTACATTTTCGGGCAGATTACATTTAAGCGTTTCATGATATCCGTCCTCTCTTGCGCGTGAAATAATACCACGGTCAAGCGGAGTGCCGACAAGATGTACTTCATATCCGTTATCACTTGCCGGAAAACTCATTGCCGAACCCATCATTCCCGCACCGATTATTGCTATTATTTTCATAATGCCTGCATTCCTTTCATTGACTTTTGATTGTTTGAGTGCTACAATGAACACGTTATGTATATAATGATACGCCTGAGACCATATCATTGTCAATCAATGTACCTTACATTGAAAAACAATCAAAAAATAACATCAAATAATTCAAGAAAGAACAAAAATGCTCAAAACAGAACGACAGAGAAAAATACTGGATTTAATAACGCAAAGAAAGCATTGCACAGTAAAGTTTTTAGCAGAAACACTTTTTGTATCTCCGATTACGGTGCGCAGGGACCTTGACACTCTTGAGGGAGAGGGGCTTGTAACCCGGTGCTACGGCGGAGTGTCTGTACCGCGCCATTTAAACCGTGAGGTTCCGCTTGAGGTTCGTGAAAATTCCAACACAGGTGTAAAAGGCGCGCTTGCACGCCGTGCGGCGGGCGAGCTGAAAAACGGCGATACCGTGTTTTTGGATGCGTCTTCAACGGCACTGCATATCGTGGATTTTGTTTATCCGGAGCAGAACCTGACCTTTATAACAAACAGCATCCGCGCGCTGATTCAGCTCAAGGACAGACATATACGCTGCTATTCGACAGGCGGCATGCTTCTTGAGAACTCATTTGCGCTGGTCGGCTCTCTTGCCGTTGAGGCGGTATCAAAGCTAAACGCGGATATCATGTTTTTTTCGACCCAGGGAATTACAGAGGCGGGTGAAATAACGGATTTTTCGGAGGCGGAGACACAGCTTCGAAAGGCCATGATGAAAAACGCGAAAAAAACCGTCTATATGTTCGACAGTTCCAAACTGAATAAAAAATATCTGTTTTCGGTGTGCCGCGCACAGGATACGGATAAAATAATAACAGATATAAAGATAGATTTCAGCCGTGCGGAGAAGCCTCATAACATGACCTAATGGACATTATTGATTATATAAGTATGTATCAAGGAGAAATTCGTGAAAAAGCTATTAAAATATTTTAAAGGATATACGCCCCAGTGCGTACTCGGTCCGCTTTTCAAGCTGCTGGAGGCAAGCTTTGAGCTGCTTGTGCCGCTCGTTGTCGCATCAATAATAGACGTCGGCATTAAAAACGGAGATAAACCGTATATTATAAAAATGTGCATTATTATGGTGGCTTTGGGGCTTGTTGGGCTAATCTGCTCAGTAACAGCACAGTATTTTGCAGCGCGCGCCGCAGTCGGCTTTACAAAAAGACTGCGCCATGCTCTGTTTGAAAAGATTCAGAGCTTTTCATACACAAAGCTGGACAAGCTGGGCACAGCTACCGTAATCACCCGCATGACAAGCGACATGAACCAGGTTCAGACGGGGGTCAACCTTACGCTGCGCCTACTGCTGCGTTCGCCGTTTGTTGTGCTCGGAGCTATGGTGATGGCATTTACAATTGACATTAAAAGCGCGCTGATATTTGCGGTGGCAATTCCCGTTTTGTCGGTTATCGTTTTCGGCATAATGCTGATATCCATTCCGCTGTATAAAAAGGTTCAGTCGCGTCTTGACAGCGTAACACAGACAACACGTGAAAATCTGACCGGAGCACGCGTTATCCGCGCATTCGCACTGGAAAGCCGGGAAAAGGCTGCGTTTGAGAACAAAAATGACGAACTGACAGCAGTGCAGCGATTTGTCGGACGCGTATCGGCGCTTATGAACCCGCTGACATATGCTGTTATAAACGCCGCGACGGTTTGGCTCATATACACAGGCGCCCTGCGTGTAAATTCGGGTTCTTTAAGCTCCGGTGAGGTTGTGGCGCTCTACAACTACATGTCGCAAATCCTCGTCGAGCTTATAAAATTTGCTTCACTCATTATAAACATTACAAAATCGGTCGCGTGCGCAAAACGAATCGGGGATATACTCGAAATTTCAGGGGCGGAACACACAGGCAGCAAGCCCATGAAAAAAGGCGGCGATATTGAATTCAAAAACGTATCGCTGCGTTATGACCAAGCGGGAGATAACACACTGACAAATATCAGCTTTAAAGTCAAAAGCGGTCAGACCGTCGGCATCATAGGCGGCACCGGCTCCGGCAAAAGCTCGCTGATAAATCTGATACCCGCGTTTTACCGCGCAACCGCAGGTGAAATATTAATAAACGGTCAAAGTATAAATGATATAGACATTGAATCTCTGCGAAACAGCGTTGCCGTCGTGCCGCAGCGGGCGGTACTGTTTGCAGGCACAATCCGCGACAATCTGCGCTGGGGCAATGCCGGGGCTACGGATGAAGAAATCAGCAGGGCGCTTGAAACAGCGCAGGCAACAGATATCGTAGCATCAAAGGAAAACGGACTGGACAGCGTTATCGAGCAGGGCGGGCGCAATCTGTCGGGAGGACAGAGACAGCGCCTGACAATCGCACGCGCGCTTACGAAAAACGCCGATATCCTTATACTTGACGACAGCTCGTCGGCGCTTGATTTTGCAACAGACGCAAAGCTGAGAGCAGCGCTTAAAAACATCCATAACAAGCCTACCGTATTTATCGTGTCGCAACGCACTGCCTCCATAAAGCACGCGGATATAATAATTGTGCTGGACGATGGATTTGCAGTCGGCGTGGGCACACACAACCAACTGCTTGAGAGCTGCGAAGTGTACCGGGAGATTTATGATTCTCAGTATAAAAAGGAGGGCGCAAACGCATGAAAAACAAAAGTACCCTCAGAGAAATTTTCATATACCTCAAGCCATACACTCTTTTGATTATTCTGTCCGTGCTGTTTTCCGCAGCGTCTGTTGTTATGACGCTGTACATTCCAATTTTAATCGGACACGGAATCGACTGCATTATCGGTGCGGGCAAGGTTGATTTCGCCCAGCTGAATCCGATATTACTTGAGGTGATTATTATTGCATGCGCCACTGCTGTTTTACAGTGGCTCGTCAATACTATTAACAACCGCATAACCTTTAAAACCGTGAGAGATATCAGAAACGCGGCCTTCAACAAAATACAGGAGCTGCCCTTTGCCTATCTTGACTCGCATCCGTCAGGGGAGATTGTCAGCCGGGTCATTGCTGATGCAGACCAGTTTGCAGACGGACTGCTGCTGGGATTTACTCAGCTTTTCACCGGCGTTGTAAGTATTGTCGGCACACTGATATTTATGCTCACCATCCATGTCGGCATAACATTTATAGTTGTTGCTCTAACACCGCTTTCCTTTTTTATGGCAAAATTTATTGCAAAGCGCACATATTCAATGTTCCGCGAACAATCTCAGACTCGCGGCGAGCAAACAGCATTTATTGACGAAATAATCGGAAACCAGAAAACAGTCAAGGCATTTTCGCGTGAAAAGCCGAGCATTGAAAAATTTGATAAGATAAACGACCGTTTGGAAAAATGCTCGCTAAAGGCAACCTTCTACTCCTCTCTGACAAACCCGTGCACACGTTTTATAAACAGTCTTGTTTATACGGGCGTCGGGCTGGGCGGCGCGCTGATTGCCGTCGGCGGCGGAATTTCTGTCGGCTCTCTCACCTGCTTTTTAAGCTACGCCAACCAGTACACCAAGCCGTTCAACGAAATATCGGGAGTCATAACCGAGTTTCAGAACGCTTTGGCGTGCGCGGCAAGACTTTTTGAGCTTATACACGAAAAATCCCAGCCGGCCGACGGTTCTATTACAGCGGAAAATATCTGCGGCAATGTGACGCTTCAACATGTCAGCTTTTCTTACTCGCCTGAGCGTGAGCTTATAAAAGACCTAAATCTTAATGTTAAAAGCGGCCAGCGCATCGCAATCGTCGGACCGACAGGCTGCGGGAAAACTACGGTAATCAATCTGCTCATGCGATTTTACGATGTTGACGGCGGAAAAATTACAGTAGACGGTGAAAACGTTCAGAAACTAACCCGCCGGAGTCTGCGCCGCTCCTTTGGCATGGTACTTCAGGACACATGGCTTAAAACCGGCACAGTGCGTGAAAACATCGTAATGGGCAAGCCGGATGCGTCGGATGAAGAGGTAATTGCCGCAGCAAAGGCGGCGCACTCACACAGTTTTATTAAACGGCTGCCAAACGGCTATGACACCGTAATATCCGAGGGCGGCGAGGGACTTTCTCAGGGTCAGCGACAGCTGCTGTGCATAACGCGGATTATGCTGTGCCTGCCGCCTATGCTGATATTGGATGAGGCGACAAGCTCAATAGACACAAGAACCGAAATTCGGATTCAAAAAGCATTTGCGCGCATGATGGAAGGCCGCACGACATTTATCGTAGCACACAGACTTTCAACCATACGAGAGGCTGACGTTATTTTGGTCATGCGGGACGGCAATATTATAGAGCAGGGAAATCACGTTGACTTACTGCAAAAAAACGGATTTTATGCCAAGCTCTATAACAGTCAGTTTGAGGATACGTAAAATGGAGCCCGTATACAGAGAGATAAAAGAAGAGGAAATCGGATTTTCATTATTTGAGCATTTTGACAGGTCGCAGCAGGTCACAAAATGCTGGCGCAGAACAGACGGGATATGGACGGTGCGCAATATAGAATTTACAGACGACTGGAGCGGCGACGACATTTTCCGGCTCATTTTGCAGCTGAAAACAAACGCAAAAAACGGAGGTTTTGTATACGGTGCTTTTATAAAAGGACAGCTAAAAGGCTTTGCCAGCGTAGATCCTGATTTTTTCGGAACCGTTTGCAGATATCTTGACCTTTCGAATATATTCGTATCAAGAGATTTCCGCAGAAGCGGAATAGGAAAGAGACTGTTTGAAAAATCAAAAGAGTGGGCAAAATACCGCGGCGCCGACCGGCTGTACATTTCTGCACATTCGGCAGTCGAAAGTCAAAGCTTTTACAGTGCAATGGGCTGCACCGAAGCGCAGGAATACAACATGGCGCTCGTGCAAAAGGAACCCTGCGACTGCCAGCTTGAATGCACTTTATAACAGTTTTGCCGCTTATTCTTTAGCCGGCTGTATATTTGTAAAATTGCAGCAATTCCCCCGACCGCATATTTACGGCCGGGGGAATTTTATCACTTAATTTTCATCGCACGCATAGCATTCAATATTGCGATTACGGCAACTCCGACGTCTGCAAACACCGCCGCCCACATACCAGCAAGACCGAGCGCAACAAGCACAAGTATGATAATCTTTACGACAAGCACAAAAATGATATTCTGCTTAACAATGTCAAGCGTGCGCTTTGCAGCTTTAATTGCCAGCGGTATCTTTGACGGCTTATCATCCATCAGCACAACATCAGCCGCTTCAATAGCGGCGTCCGAGCCGAGCCCACCCATGGCAATCCCCACGTCAGCCCGCGCCAGTACCGGAGCGTCGTTTATTCCGTCACCCACAAAAGCAAGCTGTCCGTTCGCGCTGTCCAGCAGCCTTTCCACTTTGGAAACTTTATCCGCAGGCAATAGCTGGGAATAATACTCGGTAATGCCAAGCTTCACTGCAACATTGGCAGCCACATCCTTCTTATCTCCCGTCAACATTACAACGCGCCGCACGCCCTGTTCTCTCAGTGCGGCTATTGCATCCTTTGAGTCTGATTTCAATATATCGCTCAGCAGTATACAGCCCAAATATTCGTCGGTACGTGAGATGTAAACAACAGTGCCGATTTCATTTACCGGATTAACCTTTGCACCTATCTTATCCATCAGCCGCAAATTACCGGCATATATATCACTACCGTCAATTACGGCGTGTATTCCGTATCCTGCAAGCTCCTCAACATTTCCGATACGTGATTTATCTATTCCGTTTTGCACCTTTGCGGCGCTGCATATTGCCTGCGCAATAGGGTGAGTAGACGCGCTCTCGCACAATGCTCCTAAATTCAGCAGCTCGGATTTTTCACAATGTTCATTAGCGGGATATACCTTTGTCACCTCAAAGCTGCCTTGCGTAAGCGTCCCTGTTTTATCGAATACAACCGTATCGCATTTTGCAAGAGCCTCCAGGTAATTTGAACCCTTTACAAGAATCCCGCGGCGGGACATACCGCCTACCCCTCCGAAAAAAGACATGGGAACGGAAATAACAAGTGCACAGGGACAGGATACTACAAGAAAAGACATCGCGCGGTAAATCCAGCTTTTCCATATAGCAGCGTCCCCCGCCCCAGTTATCAGAGGTGGTATGACCGCAAGCAGGCAAGCCGCAACAACCACAATAGGAGTATATACGCGAGCAAACCTTGTTATAAAATTTTCGCTTCTTGATTTATTGGCGCCGGAATTTTCAACAAGCTCCAAAATCTTGGACACAGTGGATTCCTGAAATTCTCTGCTTACCCTTATTCGTAAAAGCCCGGTCAGATTGACGCAGCCGCTCATTACGCTGTCCCCAACCGTCACGTCGCCCGGTGCGCTCTCACCTGTCAGTGCCACGGTGTTTATGCTGCTGCTTCCTTCAATAATTACACCGTCAAGCGGTATTTTTTCCCCCGGTCGTACGACAATTATTTCGCCGATACGCACATCAAACGGATCAACCGTCTCTGCTTTTCCGTCACGTTCGACAACAGCGCTGTCAGGACGGATTTCCATAAGCGACGCAATGGATTTACGGCTTTTTCCGACTGCAATGCTCTGAAACAGCTCGCCGACCTGATAAAAAATCATGACAAACACCGCTTCAGGATACTCACCGGTTATCACAGCGCCGACGGTGGCAAGCGACATCAAAAAGTTCTCGTCAAAAACCTTACCGTGAACAATATTGCAAACAGCGCGCCAAAGAATATCCCAGCCGACAATAAAATAGGACAAAAGCAAAAGACCTGCATAAATATACTCATTTGTTATAATTTTTGCGCCCGTAAGTATCATCGCGGCAACAAAAACCGATAATGACACTATTATTCGCGCCAGCATTATTTTATGTTTACGTTTCATAGGCTCAAACCTCTATTTTACAACCCGGTTCAAGCCTCTTAGCTGTTTTCAACACATTTTTCATCACATCGTAAAACCGCTCATCATCTATATCTACAGTCAGCTTTTGCGCAAAAAAGTTAATACTGGCAAAATTCACTCCGTCAATTTTTGAAATGGCATTTTCCAGCTTTGAGGCACAGTTTGCGCAGTCAATCTCGTCCAAAGCGTAAGTTTTTTTCATAATATGTTCTCCTCATCGGTTAATATTTGAGCAGTGCTCGGTGCTTTGAGCGCGGTGATAAAACGCCGCGCAAAACAAACAAGGCTTTACACCGCTCATTCGTTTATATGTTCAATTCCCTGACTTAAAATGCTTTTAACATGGTCATCTGCCAGTGAATAGAATACCGTTTTTCCGTCGCGCCGGTATCTGACAAGGTCCGCAGCTTTTAAAACACGGAGCTGATGGGAAATCGCAGAAACGGTCATGCAGAGAATTTGTGCAAGGTCGCACACGCACATCTCAGATTCTAATAATACAAAAAGTATGCGCACCCGCGTACTGTCACCAAAAATTTTAAAGAGCTCTGCCAAGTCATACAGCGAGTCAGTATCGGGCATGCTTCTATTCACCCGTTCCACAAGTTCGGTATGCGCATGCGTATATTCACAGTTGGGAAGTATTTCATTTTTATTTATATTTATATCTTTCATAATTCACCTAATTATATTATATTTGAATTATTGTTCAAATGTATTATATCATTATTTTTAAATTTGTCAACAGGAAATCTGAATTTTTTAATATAAATCTGCACAAAGACAAAATCCCCTGCTGCCGTAAAACGGCAGCAGGGGATTTGATAAGCTGTTAAAATTTCATTTTAACAATATGTGGGTGACGATTATTTAACATCACCTGCAATAATGTTTATCATCGAAACAATTTTTGCAATCTCACCGCGCTTGATATTGTCCTTAGGATTAAGATATCCATCCGCACCCTCAATGATGCCTGCCTTAACGACAGCCTTTGTTGCGGGAAGCGCCCAGTTGCTGACCTTATCGGCATCCTTAAAGCCTGAAAGGTCCTGACTTGCGGCTGCTTCGGTGTCAAGCTTGAGCAGATTGCTCATCGCCTGGAAGAATTCCTGACGGGTGATGTTTGCCTTGCAGTTAAATACCTGTTTACCCTCAAGGTTCTTAGAACCGGTCATAATTCCAAGGAAGTAAGCAGCCTTAACATAGTTGTAAGCCCACTCTGAAATATCGTCAGCATCCTCATAAATACCTGTCAAAATTTCACCATTAAAGGACAATGGGTCTATACCCATCATACGGCAGAACATTGCCGCAACCTCCTGACGAGTTGCAAATCTGTTAGGCGCAAACGTATATGTGTCGGTCTCAGCGTCATGATAACCGCCGACAATACCGATACGTGCAGCCTCTAAAACATATTCCTTAGACCAATGATTGTCAATATCGGTAAATGGAACTGAGGTCGCGCCTTTTGTGATAATAACCTTATAGCTGTTCACATCGCCCGTTTCGGCTATTACATCAACATAGAAGTAAGATACCTGACATGTGGCGCCCATACGGAAAGTACGAACCTCAACCTCTCTGTTATTTACCGTCGTGTAAGTAACGGCAGGTTTAAGCGCATAAGTCTTCGCTTCATCGGCATATACGCGAACGTCTGCAAATACATTGGTTTCAAAGTGCGCATTTACAGCGGTAAGCGTAGAAGAAATTTCAAGGTAGATTACATTGTTCTCAATTGGGACATCGGTCATACCGGTAATACCGGTGATTACGTTATCTGATGATTTTACATCGTTATATACAACAAGGTCGTATACCTGAGAAAATCCGAAGCTGCTTGTTACCTTTACATAGAAATATGAAATACCGTCGCCGATGGGGATTTCCTTAACATCGCCCTGTCTTGACAGCAGCTCAGAAAGCTCACCCGTTTCAGGATTGTAATTTTTATAAATTTCATATGTCGCATTTGTTGAAACAACAAAATCAAACGTTGCAGAATTTACCATTGCAAACGGACGGTAGGAAATAGACTTTCTTTCGTTGTTGAAAATAAGCACATCCTGCTCGGGAGATACAACGGAAATAATTCTTGCGTCGTGATCCGACGTGCCGGGTCTGGTAATAGACAGTCTGTAAACCTTAACATTGGAACCGTCTCCGGAGGTAACCTTAGCGTAAAGCACCAGTTCTCTGTCCGGCTCGATATAATTTGTGGGATTGTTATACAGAGTTGTCATCGCCTCATCGGTGAACAGCTGATACTTTGCAGAGGGAGAAACTCTGAGAGAGAACGGGAAGTAAAGGTATTTTGACGGAAGATCTATATCGACATTGGTGCCGTCAATGGTATAGCCCTCAAGCTCAGCCATTGTGGATCCGTCAATCACGTATCTGAGGTCCGCCTTTGTCTTATCGGTGTCTGCCTGCACAACTACATTATACTTAACCGACATTCCGGTAAGCGCATCAGTCGCGACAAGAAAGGCTCTTGTCGTAGTATCAAGAATATCAAGCTTATTTTCATGTACCGGCTCTGTAAGCAAAAAGTCGCTGTACATTACATAATCGGCAGGACCGTCGGCGCCGCTGACCGCGTTGGTAAAGTCAACAGTTTCTTTGCCGGCAGCAGCCCACGCCGTAATGTTCGTCTTAGAATTGTCTACCGAAAACTCTTTTTCTTTATCTCTGGTCTCAAAGCCGTTAGCCATAAGCGTACGGGGAGTACCGGGCTTTAATTCTATACCGCCGCTGAGCTTAGTCATATCGATATCAAGATAATACGGCATCGTTATAATGCGTGTATCCTCATTGATGTTAAACATGGTATCCGTCGGAGTCTCTACCTTGACGGTGCCGTTTGCATTTACAGTACCGTACAGGTTATTTGATGCGTCAACCGTGCCTATAAGCGTGGATGTAACCGCAAGGCGGTTGGACGTGTTGGCGGCAGCATATAAAAACTTATTCTTAATAACGGAAGCAACAAAGTTTACCGTTCTGCCGGTAAGGTTTCCGCCGCCGTCCAGCTTAACCGGCGACACGCCGGCCTGGATATTCTGGAATATATTGTCGCTGATAAAGGTTTTACATCCGGGGTCGTTACAGTCTATCGGAGCTTCATCCTCAGGATTTTTAAAGTATTCCAGGGTATAGTTTCCGCGGATAATGTACTTTGAACCGCTGCCGGTATTATAGAACATGTTGCCGACAATCCGCTTATAGTCAAGGTTGGCGCCGAAGTTTGCGTTGTCGTAATTGAAATTCAGACCCTGAGTACAGTTATTGACTATATTATTGGAAAAGGAATTGAGCGTCTCATGACCGTTGCCGCCGCAGGAGGTAAAAGCATAGAGCATGCCTTTATTGCCCTCAAAGTAGTTATTGTCCATAACGGTGTCGTTCATCGCGCCGCCGCCCTGGAAAATCGTACCCGTATTATTTGTAAAGCGGTTATACTTGAGGTAAGTACCGACACTGATACCGCGGTTGGCATTGAAAACGGGGCTTATGGTAGAGTCTTTAACAATATTGTTATAAAAATAGAAATATTCACTGGTCTGACCCGAAACGGCAATATCAAAGCACTTACCGCCTAAGGTTGTCTGAACTGTAACGCCGTCAATTGTGATATTGTTGGAGTTTATAGTCCATGTCCAGTGCGAATCCTTAATAATACTCTCAAGATTAGGGTCGCGCACGGGATTGAGATTCATTGTATACGCGTTGGCACCCATTACGTTGGGATTAACGCCGGCATAGTTACCGTAAAATTTAAGTCCGTTCAGGTTGAGCGTAATATCCTCGGTATATGTACCCGCGCCGAGCTTTATCTTCATATTGGCAACGCCCGCCTTATCAAGAGCGGAACTAATTGTGCCGAATGCATTTACGCCCTTAATGGCCTTATAGATCTCGCCGTTAAAGTCCATGTAAACCCAGCTGTTGTCAGCAATGCTTTCGCTTTTCCATGAAGGGCTTACAAAAATAACACCGGACGGTGCGATGCTGCCGTAACCAGGATTATTGGCAACCGCGCTAAACGGCGTATAAATGAGTTTGTCAACATCCGAAGCGTCGGCAGCGCTTGTGAGGCAGAAGCCGGAGAGCAATGAAAGAATCATTACCGCCGCAAGGAATATCGACGTCAGCTTTTTAGTTTTTGACATGATATAAAACCTCCCAGTCAATTAAGAAACGTAGTTATACAAGGTATAATACAATGATATTATATTTTATCCGCTGTTAAAAGTCAATGGAATTATGGCAATTTTCACAATAAAACTCTTTCAATTCCGAAAATTTATTGAATATGTATAAATTTCATGAGTCATATTTGGTAATACTAACAACGTAAAAACATTTGACACTTGACAATACGGGCAAATAACGGTAAAATATGTGAGCTGTATTGCCTGTGTGGAAAAGTGTTATATTATACGGGAGTATTTTATGACAGTTACGGGTTTTATATTCAGCGGAGTCTTTTCATGTGTGCCGCATGCCGCAGCGTCACAGGCGTTGCTGCGCGATTTTGCGAAAAAGACTCTATTTGACAACGATGTTAAAAGTGTTGAGATAATTGACGGCGGCTCGATTTCAGAGCGCATGTCGGAATTAAATAATAACGGAGACGAAGCGTTTTTGTGCATTGCCGAGGATACGGCGATAGCAGAAGGACAAAGGCTGTCTTCGGATTTTTGCGTACACGAAAATATCCGGTATATTACCGAAAACGGCGAATTTGCAGGTGCTTTTATTCTGTCTCCGATGGAATTTGATGAAATATCAGAATTAAAAAATACGCGCGTACTCAACGCGCGCAAAATAACGCCGGACAGCTTTTCATGTATTTTAAGAGAGAGGAAAACCGCGGTATATAATGCGCTTTGTAAAAATAATGTATATACGGAAAGCGCAGACGGAGTAATGATATCCCCGCTCGCCGACATCGGCAGCGGCAGCTTTATCGGAAACGGTGTGCGCATTGCGGGAGAAACAGTAATCGGAAAAAACTGCACGGTGACAGGGACCTCGCGTATCGAAGACAGCAACATCGCAGATAACACCGCCGTAACGTCGGGCATTATATTAAACAGCAAAATAGGACGTGACTGCACGGTGGGACCGTTTGCGTACGTGCGCCCCGGCTCACAAATCGGAAATTGCGCAAGAGTGGGCGATTTTGTGGAAATCAAAAACTCCGTCATAGGCGACGGGACAAAGATATCTCATCTCACCTATGTCGGCGACAGCGACGTGGGCGGCGGCGTCAACTTCGGCTGCGGCACCGTAACCGTCAATTACGACGGAATAAAAAAGCACCGCACCGTCATAGGCGACAACGTCTTTATCGGCTGCAACACAAATCTTGTGGCACCCGTCACAGTCGGAGACAACGCCTTTATTGCGGCCGGCAGTACGATAACCGAAGAAATACCTCCCGAAAGCTTTGCTATTGCAAGGCAAAGACAGACTACAAAGGAAAATTATGTCGCGCAGAAAATGCCTGACATGATAAAAAAGTGATAATTTACTCGGAGGAATTTTTATGTGCGGAATTATAGGCTACACGGGTGACAGATATGCGCCCGAAATATTAATTCAGGGACTGAAAAAATTAGAGTACCGCGGTTACGACTCGGCGGGAATCGCCGTAAGCCGCGGCGGTGAAACGCTAATATGCAAAAAACGCGGAAAGGTAGAGGAGCTTGAAAAGAAGGCACAAAACGTTGATTTTTCAAACTCTCACTGCGGAATAGGACATACGCGCTGGGCAACACACGGCGAGCCGAGCGATGTAAACTCGCATCCACACAGCGGAGGGCGGCGCGTAACGCTTGTTCATAACGGAATAATCGAGAACTATCTTGAGCTCAAGGAAGAACTTGCCTCTAAAGGGATTTTCCCAGTGTCACAGACAGACACGGAAATCGGCGCAATGCTGATTGAAAGCATGTATGACGGCGACCCACTGAGCGCAATCTACGGCGCCATTTCAAAAATGCGCGGTTCATTCGCACTGGGAATACTGTTCTCGGACCGCCCCGGCACAATCTATGCCGTGCGCCGGGACAGCCCGCTTATCATCGGCGTGGGAGAAAACGAAAACTTCATCGCCTCGGATATTCCGGCTATACTTCCATATACAAAAAACTACTATCTTGCCGATGAGGACGAGGCGGCAGTAATAACAAAGGACAGAGTACGCTTTTTTTCAAAGGACGGACAGGAGCTGAAAAAAGAGCTCTTAACCGCAACATGGGACGAACAAAGCGCGCAAAAAGGCGGCTACAAGCATTTTATGCTCAAAGAGATTTACGAACAGCCCGCCGTAATCAGCGCTACGGTCGGTGCATACAAAAACGGAACAGAACTTTTTGAAAGCTGTTCGTTTGATTTTGACATCAAAGGCAAGATACGCATTGTCGCGTGCGGCTCGGCTATGCATGCGGCGCTTTTGGGAAAGTTTGCTATCGAAAAGCTGGCCCGAATACCGGTGTCGGTGGATATTGCAAGTGAATTCAGGTATGACGACCCGATTTTAAGCAAGGACGATGTGGTAATCGCCATTTCCCAATCGGGCGAAACCGCCGACACACTTGCGGCGGTGCGCCTTGCAAAAGCCGCAGGCGTGCGCACGCTCGGAATAGTCAACGTATGGGGTAGCACACTGTCGCGCGAGGCAGACGATGTAATCTACACCTATGCCGGGCCGGAAATCTGCGTTGCAACAACAAAAGCGTATCTCTGTCAGACGGCGGTGCTTGAAATGATGGCGCTGAAGCTCGGCAGGTCAAAGCTCGGTGAAAACGAATATAAGAAGCAGGTTTCGTATTTTGATAAACTGCCGAGTTATATTGAAAAGGCGCTTGAGCTGGACAGCGTTTGCCGTACGCTTGCCCAAAAAAATCTCGAGGCGGAGCATCAGTTTTATATAGGACGCGGGCAGGACTACTGCGTATGCACCGAAGCGTCGCTAAAGCTCAAAGAAATTTCATACGTTCACAGCGAAAGCTATGCCGCGGGCGAGCTCAAGCACGGCACCATCTCTCTTGTGGTTGACAAAACGCCGGTCATTGCGGTTATGACCGAGCGGGCGCGGATTGCAAAAACAGTATCCAACATTAAAGAGGTTGCCTCACGCGGAGCGGCGGTCATATGCGTGACCTATGACGACGTTGACGTCAGTGATTTTTGCAATGACAAAATTATAATTGAAGCACCGGGCGAGCTTTTAGCTCCGATAATTGCAAATGTACCGCTTCAGCTTTACGCATACCACATAGCCGACGGACGCGGCAATGACGTTGACAAGCCGAGAAACCTCGCAAAGAGCGTAACGGTTGAGTAAGGAGGTTTTTTACAATGGGAAGATATTTCGGAACAGACGGAATACGGGGAATTGCAAACAAAGCGCTCACCGCCGACCTTGCCTTCAGGGTCGGCGCGAGCACTGGATACATCATAAAAAAGGATGCGCCCAACGCGCGTATGCTGGTGGGCAGCGACACAAGAATATCAAAGGATATGCTGGCAGGCGCGCTGATATCGGGGTTGTGCTATTCCGGCATTGACGTTGTGCACATCGGTGTTCTGCCGACGCCAGCGCTTGCTTTTTTAATAGACAGACTCGGCGCAGAGGCGGGAATAATGATTTCCGCATCACACAATCCATACGAATACAACGGACTGAAGGTCATCTCCAAGGGCGGAATAAAGCTGCCCGACGAGAAGGAGGAGGAAATTGAAAAGCTGCTGGATAATTTTGAGTTAAAGCCCTGCGAAAAAATGGGCAGGCTGAGTTATGATTTCAGCGCAAAGGACATATACTGCTGCCATATCAAGGACGCGCTGGAAACGGACATTTCTGGCTACAACGTTATTCTTGACTGTTCAAACGGCGCCGCCTCCAAAACGGCGCAGGAAATTTTCGAGAGCTTCGGGATAATACCGAAAATATATTCAAATCATCCCAACGGTATTAACATAAATGCAAACTGCGGGTCAACACACATTGAGGTCTTGGGAGAAATCGTTGCGCGCAAGGGCGCGGATATCGGTTTTGCCTTCGACGGCGACGCCGACCGCTGTCTTGCTGTTGACAGCCGGGGCAGACCGATTGGCGGCGACAAAATAATGGCGGTTATCGCGCTGTATCTCAAGCAGAAAAACAGACTGAAAAACAACGCGCTTGTCGCAACCGTCATGTCAAATATGGGTCTTATAAATCTGATGCAGGAAAACGGAATCGACGTTCCGCTGACAGGTGTGGGCGACCGCTATGTACTGGAGAAAATGCTGGCTGACGGGTACTCGCTGGGCGGCGAAGATTCGGGACACATCATATTCCTTGAAAAGGCGACGACGGGAGACGGTCAGCTGACCGCAATGATGCTGCTGTGCGCCATGCGCGAGCTAAGCATGGACAGCGTGCAGGTACACGATATCTTTACGCCCTATCCGAACGTTCAGATAAACGTCACGGCGGACGATCTGCAAAAGCGAAAGCTGATGAACGATGATATATTTTTAAAGGATATCAAAAAAGCCGAAAGCGAGTTTTTCGGCAAGGGGCGGATAATCGTGCGTCCGTCCGGCACTGAACCGTATATCAGAATACTGGTTGAGGGCAAGGACGAAGAGCTTGTCAAAAAAACAGCACATGCTCTGGACGAATCGGTGAATATACGGCTGTCACAGCTGTTTTGACAGATAAAGCCAATCAGCAAAACCCGGCGAGAAATTTCTCGCCGGGTTAATAAATTTATACATGATATGTGAGGCAAATTTTTTTACTTTGTATTGACTTTATTTTACTATAATGATATTATGAATATATACTTACATAAGTATATATTACGATTAATCGAGGAGGATTTGAAATGTTTTGCAAACATTGCGGCGCGGAAATTGCAGACGAGGCGGTTATCTGCGTAAAATGCGGCAAACCGGTGGCGGAAATGCCCGGAACAGTATCGGCGGAAAATGATAAACCAAGCACAGGACTCAACATACTGTCATTTTTCATTCCGCTGGTCGGACTTATACTTTATCTTACACAGAAAAATCAGTATCCCGTCAAGGCAAAGGCGCTCGGGAAATGGGCTCTTATCGGCTGGATAACGGGAATTGTGCTCACAATAGTGTATACGGTATTTATCAGCACAATGTTCGCATCACTTATGTACTAACTAAAAAGCAAATAAAAAAGAGGGTTTTAACCCTCTTTTTTATTTATAGAAAATATATGTTACTGTCCGAATCTCATAGAATCCATTATATACATCATAACAATATTTTTTGCCTTACCTGCCTCTTCAGCGACATTATATCTCGAATCGCCGGTAAAGCATTTGAAAAAGTTAGTGTCAGTATTAAGATTCGAGCCTGTAAAGTCGTTCATCGGAAGTCCGAACACAGTATTCTGCGTTACGAAGTCAAAATACTGTTTTCTCTGAGCATAGTTGAAGTTATAATACTCAAATAAATAAAGGTTATCAAAAATAGACTCCGTAAATCTTGACGCCCAAAGCTCCATGAATTTGAGTGCTATGGGTATATTGTCCGGCTTTGACGTCCTTTTGGGCAGCATCATTGCTGCGCCGCGCCACTGTGCTATATCCCGTCCGTTCGCGTTCAGGGATTTCGGATACGGCACCCAGTTTATCTGTATTTTCTTGGAATACTCTGTATCGCGGTATATCTGCGGATACATGGTCGAGGACATCATGGTCGTGCCGTTGTACAGACCCAAATGCGCCTGCTGGTTACCGGGCGACGGTTCAGCGCTGCTGTCATAATTTACATTATTACATACGTTAGTTATAAACTCCCATGCCTCAACCGTACTCGGTGCGCTCCAATTATTTAAAATCATCGGTATGGATGCACTGGAATCAAGACAAATCGCCGGGTCACCGTTGGTAGAGGGCCAGATAGCAGCCGCGGTCGTCGGCCACTGAACAAGTGCTACAAGCTCCTCGCCGCTTGGGTTCCTTTCCGGAACGGAATTCAGATAGTCCTTAAAGCTGTTCCAGTTCCACTTGCCTTCCTCCCACAGCTTATGCGGATCAGAAAGTCCAAGCTCCTGCGTCAACGTCTGGTTGTACCAAAGCACGTCAACATTACCTATCGGCGAAATAACACGATTACCCTCTCCCCAACGCACCATATTCATTATATTGCTGCATACGCCCGGTGAGTTTGAGATTTTATCCACATTTATAAAATCGTCCAGCGAGCGTGAAATGCAAAGCGAAGACGGAAATACGACGTGATTTGAATAAATAATGTCGCACTGCCTGCCCGCATTCATCGCCTGAAGAGCAGATTCAACCGATTTCTGGTGCTGACTCTTTGTATACTTAACTTGAATACCGAGCTCTCTTTTGAGTAGTGTAAACCACTCCCACTCGTCTATTATTGCGCCCTTTTCATTGCGGTATGACCACATAGCATGATTATCAGCCGTAAAAAACGCAAGTGTTTTATTTCTGAGGTCAGACAGCTTTGTGACCTCACGTACAAAGTCGGTACCGTCGATGTCAAACGACGGAAGGACTACTCTGTTAGCCTGCCCATCTTTATTAATAAGCAGATTTTTATCAAAATCATACTTATCGCCGCCGGGGATATCCGGGTTATCGGGATTTTCCGGGTTATCCGGATTATCGGGAGTCTCCGGATTATCGGGAGTCTCCGGAATGTCAGGTGTGTCAGGATTATCGGGATTATCGGGGTTTTCCGGTAAATCAGAATCGAACCCCGAAGCAGTACAGAAACGATAGAGAATAGCCGCAATCTGAGAGCGCCGAGCGAAAGAACGCGGCTCAAAAGTAGTTTCCGTCATGCCGTCCACTATTCCCGCCGTCTGACAGTAGTATACTGCCTCTTTCGCATACGGCTTTATCATATTATCATCCGCAAAATCCTTTTTCTCGCGCACTTTCTCCAGCTCTTTGCCCTTAAACTGCGCATATCTCATCAGCATTGTACACATCTGCTGACGCTCCACGCTTTCCATAGGTGCAAACTCTGTCTCACTCATTCCGTTTACTACGCCCGCGTCAGTTGCCCACTTCACAGCGCCGGTGTACCATCTCCCCGACGGTACATCGTCATATTTTGTGCTCACATATTTATTACTTGTATCTGCACCGTCAAGGTTTGCAAGCACCTGCACAAACATGGCTCTGGTCAGATAGGTATTTGGCTCGAATTTTTTATCCGACATTCCGTTCATGTACTTTTGCGTCACTACGTAATCAACATAGCTCTTATACCAGCTGCCGGGGGTTACGTCCCCGAATATTGTCGAAGAATCCACCAATTCCTCCTCCGACTGCACCTCTCCCGCTGCGGTCGTCAGCGATATGCCCGAAAATGCCGAAATCAGGATCAGCATACTGAGTAATATACCCAGTGTTCTCTTTAGTGCTTTCATAATTCCTCCTCGTTCTTTTCTGTTTTCACAGTTAATTCAGCTGTAATCTGACTTTTATTACAACTATTTACCAAAGTATATCATAACCGCAAATATAAGTTCAATAGTTTTTCATAAATAATTAATATTTTATTATAAAAATATGCAACATATATAATTTGAAATAAAATATCTAATATTTTATCCCGTATTTGTAATTAATTTCTATAAATAAAAATAAAGAAAGCAGTCAGGATAACCTGACTGCTTTAAGTAAGTCGGCATAAC
>ERZ827524.705-NODE-705-length-40289-cov-10.976090_pt1 | contig 40289 bp, 45 predicted proteins | sample MGYA00519702_ERZ827524 | MGnify/ENA primary metagenome ERZ827524 (study PRJEB31778, sample SAMEA3449341) | human gut metagenome | biome: human gut; feature: human-associated habitat; material: faeces | place: United Kingdom | collected 2010/2012 ...
AGGCGCAGGCGCACCAGCGGCAATCAGCGCCAGAACGGCAGCCGACAGGCCGTATTTGATTTTGGTGTTCATGGATATATTAAATATTCAGCCGCTGTCCCTGGCCCACTAAATACGCACTTTAAGATAAGTCAGCCCCGGATGAAGCCAGTAAGCCGGCACTTTTTTAAAGGGTGGAGTATTAAAATCACGAAGAAGAGCCTCCCGCACAATTGCATCCTTATCAGCACCACTGGCCAGCGCTTCAATCTCAGCGGCTACCTGAAGATATCCCATGCAACGGCCAACGCGCTTCATCAGCCCCTGCTTTTTATTGTTCTTCAGGTAATCAATGGCAAATTCAATGAGCTCCTCACTGTGCTGGTGCGATGGAGGTGTTACTTTCCCATTTTCTGAGATGGTTATTTTCCCAGCATCACCGGATACAACAAAGGATGGCCGGTTACACTCCCATTCCAGCTCACTGAAATTATCATTATGAATACTGAAACACTCTGCGAGATTTCTGCTCATCACTTTCCGACAATAATCGTCAAACGCAGCAAACTGCTTTTCATCGCCAGAAGGCACCAATATCGACCATTTCTTATTCAGCTCAACGACGTAGCTCTCCAGTTTTTCAATACGTGATTCAACATCATCTTTTTCTGACCGCAGTGTTGACGGCGGCATCTTCAGAGAACAAGTAATTCTTCCCGGTAGCTTTCCTTTGTAGGTTATCAACACATCCTGCGCCTCTAAAATTACGGGGCGCTTTTCCGGCAACGGACCATTCCCTTCACATAACCCGGCAGCAACATCCATGAAAAACTGCTTCGCCTGCTTTTTCGCCTCAGCTTCGTAAAACTCCAGCGTGGCACCTTCAGTACGGTCAAGACTAATAGCCACATCTGGCAACAACAGTGACGGATACCCACCAACTTCCAGTGCCACAGTAACAGTAATCTTATCCGGGTAATTATTTATCCCTTTAACAACCAGTTCGTATTTTTTCTTCATCGCTTTACTCTCCCCGCGCCGCCTTACGCCGGTCCTCTCTGATTTTGAAATACAGGTTAGTCAGATATGTCAGCAGCCCAAACAGCAGACTCCCCAGCACGCCTATTGCCGCCCACTGAGACGGGGAAACCCTGTCCAGCAACTGCAGGAACCAGTAGCCCGTTCCCACCGCTGACGTGGTGTATGACACACCTGTTGTGATTTTTTCCATCTGGTACATACCCCGTCTCCCGTTATCCGGAAGCTCACAACAATATAAAGACCACCGGCACACACCGATGGTCCCTTGCGCAGGCTTACATCATCATGTCGCTGTCAGGTGTGGGTTCACCGCCATCTGAAGCACTCCCGTCACCCGCGATACCTTCCGGCTCCGGAACCGCTGGTACGCCCAGCAGCTCATCCAGAATGGCATCCACTTCTGCATCAAGACGCGCCTCAAGGTTCTGGCGGAGTTTCTGTTTCAGTGCACTCCGGACTTCTTCAGAGCGCAGGACTTCCTTCACTGCCTCAGCAGTGACCAGGGATGTGATTTCTGACATGGGATTTTCTCGTTGAAAGGTGTTGTCAAGAAAGTGACTACGGAATGAGCGGATCTTCGGGTTTGCTTCCGGCTGACTGACTGGCGCTGATTCTCTCAGCGGCCCTTTTATCAATCTGCCTGCGCCAGAAATCGCGCACTGCCCTGTACCCACCCGAAAGAAGATACATAACACAGACTGCCGTACAGAAGTACAGCATCACCTGATGAATAAATGTCATAATTTCTTACCGTTATGGTTGACAATGAGAACTGTTTTCATTTAAAAAACCGATATACGAAAGCATCTTTTCTTTACATTCTCCATTGGAATTACCTCCGCCAGCGTCCATTCCTGCCGCTGGCGGCTTTTTTTATCATGCCGCGATGTCCGCGTTGTTCACTTCCACCTTCACACTGTCAATCAGCAGCGTATATGTCGCCGCCTTTGATATGCCTGTCAGTTGCAGTTTGTCCGCCGCCCCTGATGCCGGAGATTTCACCAGTGTGAACGGCGTCCCCCGTTTCTCATCCAGTACCGGCGTCACCTGAATGCTGTTGTTTCCGGCAAACTCAAAAGCCAGTGTGTGCCATCCGTTATCAAAGACCCCGAACGTATCCAGCTTCGCATTCGGCTTCTTGTGGTGCATCGCGTTCAGGTTCGTCGCATCCGTCTGCAGGAAGAAGGACATCAGCATGTCGTTGCCTTCCTCTGCCAGCGTCACTCCCTCCGGCAGGGACGACAACTGCCAGTAAATGCCCAGGGCAAACTGATTCGGCACCAGTGAACCCGGCAACTTAAACCGTACGCTCACACGTCCCCCCTTCTTCAGTAACTCCACTCCCTGTCCGGCTGCATCATGCTCCAGAAACCAGATGTGGTTTTCCGGTTTATTCAGTTGCAGGGCCTTACCTCCCGTAGCCCCCGCATCACTGACCACCGCTTCAGCAATGTTTTTGTTAACATTGTCTCCGCTCGCCGGTTTGTGATAATAGCGCCAGCCCTGTGATGCCAGGTCTTCGCCGGACGCCAGCAGACTCATCAGGGTTCGGTTACTGACCGGGGCTTCCGGCTCTCTCTCCGTACCTTCACCGGAAGGTCCGGTGGGCTTCACCGTATCAGGCTGTTTTCCGGTAATGAATTCAGCGGTTCTCCCGGCATGCACAAGAATCGCCGTTGCCAGACGGTCGGAAATAATCCCACGACGTGCCCATGATCCAAAATGCGTTTTACGGTCAGCCGTCGTCCAGGTTTTGGCGTCCGTTCGACCACCGGCTCCGTAATACCCAATATCCGCAACATCCGGATCTTCTGACGGCTCGTTGGTACCCACATTTCGCCCGTTTTCATCCGTCATAAACGGCACAAAGAAGATTTTTTTTGCGGATTTCGTCTTATATGCACCATACACCGCATCGTATTGCGAAGAATAAGTCTGCTTCCAGTAGCAGGTCGTGTCGCCACAAATCCAGGGAACTGATGACGGAGAGCCCCCGAGACACTGACCTCCGAATTCCGACAGGTCAGAACGATATTTTTCCACCATGGAATCAAACAGCCCCGGCTGAGTGGCGTATGCACCCTGTTTCAAATCAAACTCGCCCTGCATCCAGACCACTGCAAGCAGAATATTTTTAGGGTTGGCCTTCAGTGCGGCCTGAGTACGGGTAAGCAGGTCCTTGTACAGTGGCTTATCTACACCCCAGCGTGCCGAGGTCTCGCTTGCGCCGGTGGATTCGCTGAAGGTACCTTCATCGCCCGCCAAAAATGCAGAACCACCACGGCAGCACGGAACCAGAAGAATACCGGCATTCGCCGGAATAAACGGCAACAATTTCTTCGCGATATGTAATCCCTGCCCCACGCATCCATACTGAGCTGCGCTGGCTTTCGGGTGTGAAAACTTACTCAAATCCTGAACATCATGCAGGCAGTGGTCCGCAGGAATAATGTCGTTGTAATTACAGGACGCACCACCCGGCGTGACAGTACTGCGGCGTGCCAGTTGCTTAATGCGCTGATCGGGGCGATCGTATGTCTCAGGCAGCGGCAGACCTTCGCCATACGCCATGCCGTTGGATTGCCCGGCCAGAGCAATGACGAAGTAGTATTCCGGTTCGTTGATTGTGTTCCCTTCGTCATCCACAGCAATTTGCGGCTCGTCGGTGACGGGCTGATCACCGGTCATGGCCTGCATCAAATACCACGGCACGCCCGGCTCTGACGCAACCTGTGCGTCGCCCTGAAGCTGCCAGCCCAGCGCCAGACGTTCGTTAACTTTCTCAGCCAGCTCCGTACGGCTCATGGCGGTAATCAACTCAAAATGTTTTTTGCTCATCGTCTACTCCTGATTGGGTGCATCTTGCGCCCGTTCTGCCCTCTGCTTGTCCAGCCAGGCTATTGCGGCTTTGTCTGTGTTGCATGTATCCAGCGCAGCCAGTAACTGGTCACTCCATTCGGTTATCCGGTACCAGGTCACCGGTCGCTCCAGAAAGGGGATCGGCGTCTGCCTTGTCAGTACTTCCGGCACCGGCTCGTAAACGAGTCTGGTTTTCAACGTGTGCGATGTGCTGTTGCAGCCGCTCAGTGACAGCGCCGGGAGGATGAGCGCCAGCACACGCATCATTCTGTGCGGCCTTCTGCATAGCTTCACGTCGTTGCTCTCCTTCGGTGATGCGTTGCTGGTCCAGGATCCGGATGATGTTAATCACCCGCGAAAAATCGCTGTATGCCTCGCGGACTTCATGCATGGCGGCCCGGTTGTCCTCGATGACATCCATCATTTGTTGTCTCCCCAGACTTTCCTGCCCCTTGCGGTATGCTTCCCAGCCGACCAGCCCACATAACAGAAGCGTCACAACCAGCCAGACAATGATGACGGTGACTCTCATGTTTTGTTCTCCTGTGAACACCATTTCCGGAAGTCGTCCCGTCGGTTAAACAGCCCCTGTGAATAGCGTCCGCCGCTGTTCACAAAATCCGTCAGCCTGCCGCACATTGCGTTCCAGTTCTTTCCCTGAGCGAACTTCCAGATGGTTGTTCTGTGCATTCTCCCGTCACGCCCCTTAAACCACATCAGACCTTTGCACCCCAGATTAAAGGCGGCATCCGTCATTGCCTCGAAGTGGCGCTGTGGCATGTCGCGGCCATTGAAGTTCTGATTGATGCAGTTCTCTGCCCGTCGCAAATCATTCACCCAGCGACCGGCAACCTCCTGTTGGGTGTGGTGGCGGTCGGGCACGTTTCCCGTTGAGCCGCAGCCCACGGTTTTCACCCCGGCGATATCCCTGTACGGAACGGCCCGGCAGTCTTCCCACGTGGCTATTTTTTCCTGTGCCTCCTGTGAGGTTCTCAGTTCCCCGGGGGCCAGCGAAAAACCCAGCGCCACGATGGCGGCAACGGTATAACGTTTAACCTGGTTTCCCATGAGTATCTCCGTCTGCTTTCAGCGCCTCCAGAGCGCGTTTCTCGCTGCCTTTTAGTGGTCGTTGCTGCATCTGGTCGGCTATGCGTGCAATAAGCTCGTTGCGGCGCTCCTGTGCCTGCTCCATACGTGTTCTGTGCATCCATCCACTCAGCAGAGAAAGAGCCCCCAGAATCAGCCCGGCCAGCGCCATCTTCTCGCTCAGCGTCATAACCCCTATACCGGTGACCATGACGGATGTGAAAAACGTAATGTGGTCGTAAATTCTCTGAAACATAATCAATCCCACAACTGAACGGTTTCGCGCTGTTTTTCCTGTGTGATTTCCGGCAGCTCCACTTCCTGACCTGTCGCCAGAAATACGGTGCTGCTCAGCCCCGGATTGGCTGCCAGGACGCGCTCCGTCACGCCTTTTGTCATGCCGTAATGACGCTGGCAGAGTAAATCAACGGTGTCGCCATCCTGCGCTATCACTTTCATTAAATCAGCTCCGCATAAATCCGTTTCACGCCCCGGATGTCCGATATGGCCCATCGCGCATCGCGCCACATATCTTCAATCTGCATGTCCAGGGCATCGGCACGGCGATCACCTTTGTCGGTGGTGTCCACATCCCGGGAACGCTCAAGAACACCCGCACGGGTCAGTGCATACACCGCCCGGCGGTACCGGTGCACGTTCACGCTCTCACCGTTGATGTGTGCTGCCGGAACGTCCGCCAGTGTCGACCGTCCCGCCGCCTCCTGTTCCTGCTTCCAGGCGTCAAGCTCTGCCGTCACATGAGCAACAGCTTCGGTGGCGGCATGCAGCAGACGTGACGTTGTGGTTCGCCCCGGGATACGCATGGCAAGCCGCAGCTCCTTCAGCACGATATCCGGCCAGAATGCGTCTGTACTGATGCGCGCTTCGCCGTCTTCGGTGTCTGTCGTGTCATCCGTGGCGTCGTTCACACGGGGTCTGGCTACCATGCTCATGGTGTCTTCTCCTGTAGATCAGGCGGTGGGCGACTGGTGAAAATGACCGGGAGTCAGCGATCAGATCACCGGTCGCGCCGCCTGCCGACGAGGTCGGGTCCGGTGTTATCAGGTCGCCTTACGCGCCGCTTTTGCGGCGGTTTTTTTCGTGGCTTTTCTGGCCGTCGCTTTTGTAGCCGGCTTTTTGCGCCCTGATGTTGCTTTCGATTTACTTTTCTCTTCTGCCGGTTTTTCCTGTTCCGGCTGAACCTTTGACACTTTTCTGGCCAGCGTGGCGATTTCACGTTTCACGCCCGCAGCCGGATTGATGCGCATGGCTTCACGCAGCAGACCAAGCGACACAGTCAGGTCTTCCGTGCTGCCTGATGCGCGTCGTGAAAATGCCCGCGCCTTATGCAGTTTTGCACGGACCTGATCCGGCATGTCCTGGTCGTGAACCAGTGCATCCAGCTCGTCCAGCATACGGATATAGCCGGATAAGTCGGTTTCGCTGTTGGTGGCGGCTTCTGTCAGCACAACTTCGGCAATTTCTTCGGTGAGTACGGTCGCCGCATCGCGCCCGAAGTTGTCCGGCAGTGCCAGCCGGTGACGAATAACGTACTCACCGATACGCAGCGCCAGCGGATAATCCCGGCAGTCAATGGCCCACACCATCATGGTGGTAATGACTTCGTCCTGGCGTCCGCTGTCGCCTGCCAGTGTGCCGTCGATCCAGCCTTCAAAATTCGGTATCAGGTGCTTCTTCAGCTCCGCTTTCGCGATGTTTGACTGCACGCCCTTCAGCTGCAACTGTGCGAGGCGTAACTGGTGAAGAACCTGTTCATGTGCCGTTCGTGTTCTCTGCTCTTCGCGATTGAATGGATCAGCCCTATGATGCGCCATCGTGCGCTGAAGGTATCGTTGTGCCGGTGTCAGCATGTGTTCGACTCCTGATTAACCGGCGGGCGCATGTGCCCGCCATGATGCGTTACGCCCGTTCTTCTGGCTCTTCCTTGTCTTCCGGATCTTCACCGGCGAAAGAAATACCCTCAATCAGCGCACATTTGCCGTAGTCTTCCACCACGTAGCAGTCGTTCATGGACTGGTAGGTGGCGATGCGGTTGTACTCCGGCTCTTCACGGATGAAGCGACGCAGTGACCCTTTCTGGAAGTACACCGAAAGGTTGCTGAACGACGTGATCAGCATGGCATCGTCCGGGAAGTACGGCGCAAAGAAGGTTGGCAGCGCGCCAATGGTGCGGGAGGCTGTAATCAGCTGTCCGGCGACCAGCTCCGTGTTCGGGTTGGTGGTGCTGATGGCGTTAATCATAGGCAGACGCAGCGTGTTGAACAGGTTGCGGCCCATGACAACAACCAGATCCGGGGCGTCCTTGTGCCACTCATCCAGTACGGAAGAGCGAATGTCGTTAACCATCGCGTCAGCGTTGCCGTAGTCGCCTTTTGCAACCAGTTTGTTTTCATGATCGCGACGGGTCAGCGTCATTGCCTTCACGACACGCGTCGCGGCGTGTTCACGGATGTGTTTCAGCCACCCGGTGTTAACGTCCTGAAGTTTCTGGTTGGCAGAACGATCGGAGATGAGGGCGTGCGACTCACCGTTAAAGCCAATCATGATACGGTCCAGTGCAATCTGTCGGGTGATTTGTGCACTCAGCAGTTGCTGGAAGTTTTTCTGGCTGCTCCACGCGTCAATCTGTGCGTAGCTGATGAAAGTGTCGTAGTTCACCTGTTCGCAGCGATAACGACGTGATGCCAGATCAGAGACGTCAGCTGGATTGCGTCGCTTCACGCCGTCACTGGTTGAGTTGGTGCTGGCGATGGGTCCGCTGGTATTCACCAGGACTTTTTCACCCTCCTGATCGTCAACTCCGATGCTGTTGATTCTTTTCAGCAGCTCGTCGCTCTCTTTGATGGCGTTTTCCATCTTCTGATGAACAGCCGGATCAACGCTGAAGGTTTTCCCCAGTCGTTCTACGGTGGTTTCGGCCAGTTCTGCCTGGCGTGCAAGATAGGCCTCAAGATTGCTGCGGCCTTCGCGAGAAAGCGTTAAGCGGTTTCCCATGATTTTGTTCCTCTGTTAAAAATCAGCCAGGGCGTGGCTGTTGCCACCGGTTGAAGCAAAGCGCTGTTCCTTGTCTGCGTCTTCGGTTTTCAGCTGCGCCTTCAGTTCAGTCAGTTCGCGGGTCAGGGCTTCCATTGATGCCTTATCACTGCGCTGTTGCTCTTCCATCGCATGGAAGCGATCCAGAAGGCCGGCCTGTTCCGTGGCAATGCTCTCGACGGCTTCGCGCACGTGAGCGAACTGCTCGCTGTCCGTGTCACGGGTTTTGCTGATGAGTGCCATGACGCGCGAAAACCACTTCCGGCTTTCTTCGCTGCTGTCCTGGACGGATGCCACCAGTTCCGCTTCCATGCATTCGGTGAACATGGCAACTTCACCGGCGCGGTTGCTGAACTGCATGATGCTGGCGCGCTGTTGAGCGGCAAATTTCAGTCGTTCAGTGCCGAGACTTGCCGGGGTGTCGGTCATTGCCAGGCCGGTTACGTAAGGTCCGCCAACGGCATCAATGTTGGGTTCAAGCTCGATGCTTGAGTAGATTTTCTTGCCGTCTCGCAACATCTCCGTCATACGGTGGGTTGGCTCTATTTCGGCATACAGTGCGGTGCGACCGGCCAGCTTGCCTTCCGTGATTTCTTTGGTGGAGAGTGAAATCACATCCCCCACAGCACTGAATTCACTGGACGGCATTCGTGAAAGCATATGCTCCACGTTCACCCGTGATCCCCACACGTCCGGGTCGTAGTTCTCTGCGGCCTGACGCAACATCTGGCCTGAAATTTCACGTCCGTCGATGGTTGTGCCCGAGACGGCGACGCGGAATTTTTTTCGTACTGGCGCGTTTTTGGATGCCATGAAAAATCTCCTTTCCGGAATGGTGTATTCCATCATGCGGGGGGAGGGGATGGCATCTCAAGGCGGGGTTGTTGTAAGAACACCGCTACAACGGCGCTGAATATCCGGTAAAGGGCGGGGCGTTTACTCTTTGTTTCAGCTAATGAAGGGGGGGGCGCATGATTCAGGATGCATTTGTCCGCATAAGAGCGAGACAACTTTACTGGCAAGGGTACACGCCTGCGGAAATCTCGCAACTGATGGGGATCAGCCAGAACACGATTTACTCATGGAAAAAACGCGATGAGTGGGATGCCACCCCCCCGATCCAGCGGGTCACCCAGTCCATTGATGCGCGCCTCATCCAGCTCACCACAAAAACAGAGAAAAGCGGCAGCGATTTTAAGGAAATTGACCTTCTCACGCGCCAGCTGAAAAAACTGAATGACAGTCAGGGAGAGCATGCCGTTTCCGGTAAAAAGCCCCGTAAACGCAGACTGAAAAATCACTTCACCGAAGAACAGATTGCTGCGCTCAGGGAAAAAATCCTGCCGTCACTGGCCTGGCATCAACGCGAATGGTACGAAAACCGCCACCACCGCAACCGCATGATCCTGAAGTCGCGTCAGATTGGTGCGACCTGGTATTTTGCGCGCGAGGCGCTCCTTGATGCACTGCGTGATGATGTCTCCGCCGGGTATCAGCGCAACCAGATATTTTTGTCCGCCTCCCGTCGTCAGGCGTATCAGTTCAAGCATTTCATTCAGCAGGCTGCTCAGGAGGTGGATGTTGAGCTCAAAGGCGGCGACAAAATTGTGCTGTCCAACGGTGCCGAGCTGCACTTCCTCGGTACGTCAGCTGCCACCGCGCAGTCCTATACCGGTCATCTGAAATTCGACGAATTTTTCTGGGTCAGTAACTTTGTGAACCTCAGGAAGGTTGCCGGGGCAATGGCGACGCTGAAAGGGCTTACGCGCACTTACTTCTCTACGCCGTCAGGTGAGACGCATGAGGCGTATCAGTTCTGGACAGGGGACCGCTGGAACAGCGAGCGGCCGCGCTCAAAACGCAATGAATTTGATGTTTCACATGCCCACCTGAAGGGGGGCGTGCTCTTTCCCGATAAAACGTGGCGGCAGATTGTCACTATCGAGGATGCTGTCGCTAACGGATGGCAGTTCACCAGTATTGATGATATTCGCGATGAGAATACAGAAAGTGAATTTCGCAATCTGTACATGTGCGAATTTGTCCGTGATGGTGAGGCGGCCTTCAGCCTGAATGCGCTCATCGGCTGCGGCGTGGATGGTTACGATGAATGGCCTGACTGGAAACCTTTTGCGTCCCGTCCGATGGGCGTTCGGGAGGTCTGGCTTGGCTATGATGCCAACGGCAGCAGCGGGAAAGGGGACTGCGGGGCGCTGTCGGTGTGCGTGCCACCCCTTGTTGCCGGTGGGCGTTTTCGCACGGTGGAGACAGTCAGGGTTCAGGGTATGGAGTTTGAACAACAAGCTGCCCTGATCGAGGAGTACACGAAGAAATATAACGTGAAACATATTGGTATTGATGTGACCGGTGGTAACGGCGAAGGGGTTTATCAGATTGTGAAAAAGCTCTTCCCCCTGGCTGTTCCGTACAACTTCAATATCGCGTCCAAACGGGCGCTGGTCATGAAGATGCTTCAGGTGGTCCGCGCCGGACGGTGGGAGTATGACCGCAGCGAACGCGACCTGATACAGGCATTTTCATCGGTGCGAAAAATACAGACGCCCGGCGGCTATATCACCTATGACACTGACCGCTCCCGGGGTGTCAGTCATGGTGATCTCGCCTGGGCAACCATGCTTGCTGTTATCAATGAGCCAATCGGCGCAGAGCGTGAGGATAATCGTGGCTTTGCAATGGAGTTCTGAACACAATGAGTAAACGTAAAAAATACACCGGAAAGCGCGGCACGGGCTCACTGGCCGATGCACTGAAATCAGCGCCGTCACTCAGTGCTTTCACGTTTGACGGTCCTTATGAAGCAAGCCGTCTTGATCTTCTTGATAATATGTCGTGCGCCGATAATGGCCGCTACTATGACACCCCCATGGACTGGAACGCCATTGCTCGCGCCTCCCGTCGTGCGTCATGGCACCAGTCGGCCCTGTATTTTAAGCGCAACGCCCTGAACGGGTGCTTTGTTCCTCATCCGCTCCTGTCCCGCCAGGCGTTTTCAGCGTTTGCACTCGACTGGTTTGTGTTCGGTAATGCCTATCTTGAGGTGCGCCGTAACAGGTTCGGTGAGCCCATTGCGCTCCGCCCGGCGCTGGCGAAATACACGCGGCGGGGCAGTGATCTCGATACGTACTGGTACCTCAATGATGATGGTTCTGAATTCGCGTTCCGGAAGGGGGCTGTGTGCCATGTTCTGAACCCTGATATCAACCAGGAAATCTACGGGATGCCGGAGTATATCGGTGGGCTGCTGTCGGTGAGCCTGTCGAACTCGGCGGACACGTTCCGCAAGCTCTACTATGACAACGGCTCACATGCCGGGTGCATTGTCTATGTCGGGGCCGCCCAGGCAAACGCTGAAAGCGTGGAGGCGGTAAAGAAAACCCTCACGGAATCCCGTGGCAAGGGGGCGTTCCGCAATATCCTTCTGCACGCGCCAGGTGGCGGCAAGGATGGTGTGCAAATACTGCCGTTCCAGCAAATCACCGCGAAGGACGAATTCCTTAACATCAAGGGTACCGCCCGTGACGATATCCTTGCGGCTCACCGTGTACCGCCTCAGCTGATGGGGGCAATGCCTGACGGGAACGCGGCGCTCGGTGACGTTGAGAAAGCGGCGAGGGTGTTTTTCATCAACGAGCTGCAACCTGTCATGGAGGCCATGAAGCATGTCAATGAATGGCTGGGAAGCGAGGTAATGCGCTTTAACCCCTATGCGTTGCTTCAGGATAACGCCAGCTGACGCGCTTCGCTTGTCGGCTGCTTCGCCGGGGCATAAAAAATTTATGCCCCGACTCTCCAGCTCTGTCAACGCAATACACCTCTCGCTTCTCAACTCATCAATAACATTTAACATTATGTTTTGCTGTGGTTTTTCTCTTTTTCGCGTCATGCCTGCGGTGTGATGTTTCCGCATTTAATCCCGACCCCGTAAAACTCAACCAGACGCATTCTGGCGGCCTGTTTTTCTGACTCTGTTTCGGTGTGGTTTTTTCAGAACCGGCTTCACTGCGTGCGTATCACGCGCAATACGACCCCAAATAAAGCAACCTGCCTTCCACCCCTCAATTCGGGCGCCCTTCCCTCGTCGCCTGCGCGCTGCAATTGCCTCGTTTTTCGTGCACCGTGCAAACCGGCCTCAGCCAGCGCCGTTACTGGGCTGAATGGGTATGAAACACATAAGAAAAATTGTGCAATTTCGTGCGCTTTTGTGCATTTTTTATCTTGCGATTTTTGGGGGTGGGTGGTGATGATAATCATCTGTCTGAATCAGTGGTGTATTGCCGGGTGAGAACTGTGAAAAATTACTCATATCCTTATTTAACTTTTGTCACGCTTTCTGTTTTGGGGGGGATTTTTCTTTTTATTTGGTGGCGAAACGATGTTTACAGAATTACCTACCTTTATTCGTTCACGACAAACTGCCTTGTTTCAGTGTCTGTGGTGCTTTCGGTTTTTGTCTCACTGTGCCTGTTGAAAAAGAACCTGGTTGATCGGTCTAAATTTACCGGGGTTACATCGTATCTTAAGTTTTTTTCGGGTATGTGCCTTCTTACCTGGATGATTCTGTTTACCCTCCTGGTTACGCTGATATATTTTCTTCCGGGTGAAGATTCATTCTATTCCGCTCCCTATGAGTACAGTCGCGGTAGCTCAAAAAGTTGTTCAGGGGCATTTGTTGATGATCCTGATTTGCAAAAAACAATCTTTATTTGCTACCCATACGGTGACTATCAGGATGGTAATGTGATTTATGTGAAGAAGCGTGTGAATGCGCTGGGTGCGGTGGTCACCTATGCATACGCGACAAGCGGCCGATTTCGGTTTGACTGAAAAAAGAAATCCTGTGTTACCCTCGCTGCTGAGGGTAACATGCGTGAAGTCATCGCCCGGTTCTTGAGCTGATAATGCTTTGCGTCAGCAGCTGCCAGCCCTCTTTCTGTTGCCCGTACTTGCCCTGATACCTGTTTACCTGCAAGTTCCCGTGCACCAGGATCAGATCGCCTTTTCTGTGTTTTGCCAGTTCTTCGTGTTGCTTCCCGAACGCGATAAGGTAAAGCCACATTGTGGTTGGCTGTTCTGCGCCATGGCAGGGTAGTGATACCGCCAGTTGTGCTGTTGTGACGCTGGTACCTTTGGCTGTTCTCCTTGTGTTCGGGTCTGCTGCCAGTCGTCCCTCTGTTGCAACCTGTGTTGGCATATTTGTCTCCCGTGTTGGTTTTATTGTTGGGTTCAGATGACGGGCAGCTCTTCGCCAGCGCCGTAGATAAACAGAATTCTCTTCATGATTTCGCTGCGCTTGCAGGCTTCAATTACTGACGGCTCCTGTTGCCATTCTGCCCGTCGTTTCAGCTCCCGCAGCTCCTTTTTCGTTGGCTTCCGGTAATGCGTTATCTTGTCCGTGTACCCATCCACAACCAGCAGCCCTTCGCGCACCATCTTTCCGGCAGCCTGATTAATGACGGTCCTTTTCACGCCCAGTTTTTCAACCAGCTCTGGTGCGCTGAAGCGTGCGTGCGTTTTCAGGTAGCGTAAAATGATTTCCTTTCCGGTCATTCTGGGTGTCTTCATTTGGCAGCTCCTTCGTTGTTCCGGCGTTCGCGGAGTTCGGTCAGCGCTGCCAGTAAATTTTCCCACCATGTTTCTTCCACAACCGGATTTCGTCGTGAGAGTAGCTGCTGCGCCGACTCAATCATTTTCTTCAGGTCTTTGTCGCTGATCTTCCTGATGTCGTTCATGGTGTGCTCCTTCAGTTTGGTGTTTTTGGTCATGTTCATGGTCTTTTGTTACCTGCGTGATTGCCTGTTGGCGGCTGAATGCACATAGCGGGCAATTGCCGCTTTTCGGTTAACGACGGCCAACGTTCTTGCCAGCTCTTCATTGAGTTTTCTGGTCTGTTTTTCGTGGTATGCCTGCATGATTTTTCCGACGGGGGTCAGTGGTTCAGGCTCTGATATGGCGCGACGAGGACGCACGGCAACGATGAATGCGCTTCTGTCGGCGTTGATTCTTGCAGTCAGGATGTCGGTCATGACGGTATCTGTGCTGCGATCGGGGTTTGCGATCGTGATCTCCAGTTCGTCGCCTGGCTGTGGCCGAACACTGACGCCGCTCAGCGTCAGTGCCGGAATGCGTCCACTCATGATGGTGCTGAAATCATGGCGCTGGAGTACGCAATGGAATCGTGTCATGGGTTCACCTCCGGTTGATCTGCTGCCACCAGGCTTCGTGATTTCTCATCCCAGTGCACAATCCGCCCGTCAGGCAGGCGAACGCGTGCACCTCTGTGTACGGAAAGTGCCGCGCCACTGTGCAGCTCCTCGCCCGTCGTGCTCAGTGCCGACTTGATCACGGTGGTGGTGACGTCAGCCAGCGGCAATGCGGTACGCACATGTATGACGTCATCGGGCGTGGTGGGGCCGCCGGTTTTCACGGTTTTTGTGTCAGATGGCGCATCTTTCAGCTGCCTGGTGAGTTGTTTTCGCTCTGTGGGGGTCAGTGACCTTAACCACTCGCCCAAATCACCTTCCGGGACGACCAGTTTTTGTTCTTTCCTGGTTTCCGGTGGTGGGTTTTTACCCTCTTCGGTGTCTGTTTTTTCATCATGGCGACAGTTATTGCCACGAGTCCAAGGTGCGGCGAAGCCGCCCCCAACGTCAAAACCCTCGTCCGTGCTGTTGTCGGATTTCGCTTCTTTTCTGACCAGTTTCCATTCGTCCGGATGGGTACAGATGGTGTAGCGCTCGCCGAGCGACGGGGCGCATATTCCCCAGATACGTTGAGGAAATTCCCCGTAATCATTGGCCTCATCTGCGGTTTCGTATGCGGTGCGGATCAGATACAGGTTGCGCGGAATGAGCACGCCGCCCTGACGGTTGATATAGGTGGCAAAACACCCCACGTCAGCGGCGGCCAGAATGGCGTCAATGTCGTCATGGTCCAGGCGCTTCGGTGATGCGGAGTTGCGCTCCATCTGTCCGGCAAGGCGGCGGAGTTCACGCCATACCTGGCGGGGCGGGATGCCGAAGAACTGGAACTGGCGGACGCGGTGGAGACTCGCCCAGGCGATGGCGTTTTCCACGGTTTCCGCCATGGTTTTCCCCGATTCTTTATCGGCGTAAGGTTTGCCGGTTTTCGGGTCATTGTCGTGAAAGGTGCTGGCGTCCAGGTTCTTGCCGATATAGGTTGCGATGTAACTTGCCGGTGTGCCTTTTGCCGGGTCGATTTTTTCGCATTTGAAGCGCGGAGAAATATCATTCCCCAGCTCTGCGCGATCTGATTTGATTGCTGCGTCACGCATGATTTCAATGATGCGTTCTTCATTGTCCGGGGAGGTGAATACCAGCATGTGCCAGTGCGGTGTGCCGTCATGGTGTGGCTCAACGGTGCGCACCCCGTACCAGCTCAGGCCTTCTTTGTTGAGTTTTTTTCTTACAGCTGCAAAGACGTCGTAAACCAGATAATCACTGGCATCGCGCACGGTGGCACCGTTGTATTTCGGGTTCAGGCTGCCGTCCTCGTTTACGCTGTGAAAGCGGGAAGGGCAGGTCACTGTCACGAAGAACGCGGAGTCACCACGCGATTCGGCGACCTGTTCCATCCCTCTGACGCAGGCCATCATCTCGTTGCGGCGGTTGCGCGGATTCCCCAGCCCTGACCAGTACACGTCCTCCAGGCTCAGGCGTTCACCGTCTTCGTTTTCAATGTCCCAGCTTTTGAGAAAATCACGGGTGCGCTGGCGTTTCTCCCGGAATTCCTGGAGTGACTCATGGCTGATGTAAGGGGATGCCTTGCGCGATACTCTTCCGGCGGCACGCAGTAATTCCTCCCGCCAGAGATCAGCGAGGTGGCGCAGCTGGTTGTTCCACCAGGTGGCGCAGGTGATACGCATTACCGCACCCGGTACCAGTTCAGGGTCTGGTGCTTTGCGTCTTTCTCTGCGGATCTCCAGTGACGGCCAGCAGGGTGGCGTCACACCCAGCTTTAATGCCATGTACGCCAGCTTCTGGTATGTCAGCAACCAGGTAACCAGGTGTTCATCACCTTTGTCGGTTTGCTCAATCACTTCATCGCATATGCGCTCCAGCTCGGTGGCGAATGCTGCTGCCGTCAGTGTGGCGAGTCGCTGGATCTCATCACGGTTGAGTTGTGGCAGCATGAGTAATTCGTCAAGGCGATGGCGCGCTGCGGTGGTTTTGAATTCTGTCGTGGCGAAGCATTCATTCACCTGTTCGATGCGTTTCAGGCGTGTGCGCAGTCCACGGCGAACGAAGTTATCGGCCACGTGAGTGTTGTTGTTTTTCACGCCTTCATGGCGGGTGCTTTGCTGTTTGCGGTTTAAGCGCGCCAGTTCACGAATGAGCACGTTGCCAAGAAACGAGGGCAGGGCGCGAAGTTCTGCCATGGCTTCCGATACCACCGTGGGCGGATTCTCGCGTTTGTGCTTCGCCAGTTTTTCCAGTCTGACCCGACGCTCTTCGTCGTGGTGAAGATGCGAATTAATTCGCTTGCCTTCGTCTGTGTTTGTCAGGAAGGAGACGGTTTCTTCATCCAGTCTGGCATCAATGCGAATGTCCTCGTTGATGTAGCTCTGAATGGCCTGGCGTAATGCGGTTGGTTGTGCTCTGCCGAACGTTTCAGGATCGATAACCGGTAGCGGTGCGTTCCACGGGTACGCCAGCTGTGCATTGCGGTCACTCATGCGTCGTACTCCCCGCCAGTGACCTCCTGAAACGCCGCGCGGTACAGCACGAGAAGGCGCTGGTATTCACCGATAAAGTCTTCTGCGGTGTATATGCCTTTCACGGCCACGCTGTGGGTTGTCATTTCCAGAACCAGTGCCATCTCTGACGATGACCAGCTGATGGCGGTACTGTCGGTGCCGTTGATGTGAAATAAACCAAAGCCATCACCGTCACCTTTCACGTCCACGCGGTAACGACCGTCAACGGTGAAGGAGAAATCCCCGTATGTGGTGATGCTGCGGGCGGCCTGTTTACAGGCGCGGCGGTAGTAGTCGTGCCAGTTGTTCAGGCGGGAAGCCAGCAGGGGATCCACCGCCCACATCCAGTTAAAAAAGTCCTGAATATCTGAAAGTCCCTTAACGCTCTTCATGAGAACCTCCGGTAACAGACGTGCGGAAGCCTCCCGCGCACGGGTGCGGGATGGCTTCAGGATGTGGTTTATCGGTGCTGGTTGATGAGGCTTTGCAGTTCTGCCAGATCTTCGGCGAGATAGCTGAAAACAGCAGCGCAGTAACGGTTTGACAGCGCGTGCGTGCGCTCATGCAGCATGTTGATATGCATGATTTGCGCGACGCGTGTTGCGCGGAAAAGTCTGCGGTTGATTTCGCTGCGGATGTGAAGACGCTCAGCGCGGGCGCGCTGTTGCTTGCGGTTTGCCATGGTGTGGCCTCTTTGGTTGTAAGTTTTGAAAACTCACCATCCAGAGCTGCGAAACTGTGGGTGGCGAGGCGTACGAGGTTCGCAGTACCGGCAACCAAAGAACCCGGCCCGACCGAAGTCGGCCCCGTACGCCCCGCCATAATTCTGACGCGAAAAAGACGTGGCAATACAGTACGCACAAAAAAACCGCTGGCGCGGTTGTGCGCTTTGGTTGTCAGCAGGCTGCGAAACCCGGCACCCGTTTTATGAGGTGCAGCGGAAATGTAACCTGACACGACGAGCGCTGGCAAGCGGTTTTTGTGTTGCGTGCTGATGTGGTTAGAATGTTGCGAATTAATATCACCTGGCAACTGGTGATTGTCTGCATACGCGGGGTGTTTCTGATGAGTGATAAGCTCCCTTCTGATTACGAAATTCTTTTTGACCTGTGGTACAGCTACTGGCTTGAACACATGACAAGCCTTCTCCACCGTCGCGCTTCCTTGGTTCTGAGGATTAGCGCTTTCCTTGCGATTGTTGCCGCATTCATTTTTTGCGACAGCGCAACGTTTGTTTTCGCCAGTGTGGTGCTCTTTCTGGTGTGGCAGGTCATGGCTTCCTCTCTTTCTATCAGAGCTGAAAAGGCTGAATGGCAGGCGCTTAGCTATCAAAGACTGATTAGCCAGCGCCACATGCTCACCCCGGAATGCATGATTGCGCGCCTCTCCTTTGTTGAGGAAAGTGACAGCCCCGTGATGGAGTGCATGATCAACCTTGCCTGGAATAAAGCCTGTGAGACGGTTGGTAGCTCTGCGCGCAATCATGTTTCGATCTCCGGTCGGTTACTCAGTCGCCTGTGCGGCTTTTGATTTGTGAAGCAGCTGCGCGACGGTTTCGCCGGCTGCCCGGTTTTCCGGGAATGACACATGCATGTTCAGTTTGAGCGCCATTGCGTACTCAGCCCGTGCGCCAGCGGACTCTTCCCATCCATCCAGTAAGTAAATGGCATCGGCGCACATGAGCATCGGAATACAAATACTCATGTACTGCTGCTGGCTTAATCCGTCAGGCAGTACGGCAGGATTAAGAACGATGTTTCCGGCGCACCGAAGTTTCAGGTCCTCCACGCAAAATGCCGTCCTGTTGTGGTCTTTGCATCCGGTCATGGGACCGGCGATATAAATCACTGCCATGCTTTACCTCCCGTATTGCGTGTTGCTGTCAGCACGCGAACTTCTTCCATGTTCGTGGCGCAGAAGTGCGAACCGTTGATAAGGCGGATGTGATGCATCTCAGGGTGGCGATAACCTCCGGTGCTGATTCCCGGGTTCTTGCGCCAACGCTTCGTGGTGCCTGTATGCAGTTCATCCGGTAACCCCGATAAATGCGTCGTGTTTCCGGTGTGTCGGAATTGGAGATGGTGATGCTGGTCATGCCGCCCGTTTCCTGTGAAAGGCGGTCGAGCGCTGCCCTCAGACGAACGTGCTCGTCTTCATCGAATGGTTTTCCGTAGGCGGTAAAATTGTCCCGGCCACTGAATTGCAGGTAAGGGGGATCGCAGTACACGCAAAGCGTGTTGCCCATGCCGAACAGGTGACTGGCAGAGTTCAGCGTATCCTTAAAATCTGCGTGGATAAGCAGCGTTCGGGTGCTGTTTGCCTTGTCTGCAAATGCGCGGATTTCACGCTCAGGGAAGTAGGGCTTGCGGTAGCAGCCGAAAGGCACGTTAAAATCGCCTTTTCCGTTCACGCGGAACAAACCGTTAAAGCTGTGTCGGTTCAGGTACAAAAACATGGCGGCCAGTCGCAGTTCACGGCGGTCGCTTATTCCCGTTCTGCTGTTCAGGAAGGCATGATTCTCTGCGTTAAAGGTTTCGCGAATGATGAGATAGTCACCCCTGTTGTTGTGGTTCAGGAACAGGGTTTTCGCCTCGTCGATCAGGCTGTCGGTGTTGTCCCTGGCTTGCCGGTAGAAATTAATCAGCGCACCATTGGAATCACCCAGGATGTAACGCTTGTAACTGGTGTTCATGAATACCGATGCGCCACCCACAAACGGCTCAACCAGGCAGTCTGCTTCTGGCAGATGCGCCTTCAGTGTGTTCATGATGCGACTTTTTCCGCCCACCCATTTAAGCGGCGTGCCGGATAACAGTTCTTTGCTCATAACGCGGCCTCTTTGTTATAGGTTTCGTGCGTTAATAAATCCCATGACGCCCCGTTGTTTTTGCTCAGCAATCGCCAGCGAAAACCGATTCTTATTACCAGGTAGTCGTGGGGTTTTATGCGTGAAAAATTCCGCACGCCGTCGCGGAATAAACGCAGCGATGCGCGGGCTTTTCTTTCCACGTTCAGGGGGGGGCAGCAACACACATTCAGGATGGCGACCATGGCTTCACCTCATATGTTCAGGAATGGTGTTGTGAAGCGCTGCCAGATTTCTGACACGACCTTTGCCTGGTAAACGGCGTCGCCCAGCGCGGTGTGAGCAATGGTCTCTTTGCCTGATCTGCCTGGCATTTTCCATCCAGTTGATTCAGCCATGGCGATAAGCGGGCGCATACAGCGCTCGTTCCAGTAGCACCAGGGGATGCTTTTTTCTCCGGCTGTGCGTGTTATGGCGGATTTCAGGATCGGGAAATCGAAGGATGCGCCCTTACACCATATGTTCAGTGAATTGCCCGGGCTTTCGTCATGCATATTGCGTGAAATGAACGCCAGAAATTCGGTCACTGCTGCCAGCTCTGTTCCATCTGCGTTGCGCAGGCAGGCTCTGGCTTCCACGGATTGTCCGGCCCACCATACAGCGGTGGCTGCATTGACGGTTCCGCCGTTGCGTTCTGAATCCACCGGGTCGATGAATTTCTCAAACTGCTTGCCCAGCTTTCCGGTGAACGGGTCGAAAAACACCGCCCCAATCGCGAATATGGCTGCGTCCGGTCCGTTACCCAGTGTTTCGGTGTCAATCATGAGATGGTTCACTATGCGCACCCCTTCAGTTCGTCTGGGTTGGCGAGTATTGCAATCAGTCGTTCAATGGATGAACAGGTTTCCTCCGGGGAGGTGTGCTTCTCTCTCGCTGTGTTAACCAGGTCATGCAGCAATTCGCAGATATGCGCACGCTCGGCTTTTCTTGCGGCAATGCTGATATGTGCATGATGGTTAGCTGGTCTGGCGGTTATTTTTCTGCCGGGTGATTCGGCTGTTCTCATTTGTTGACTCCTGAAAAAAGACAAAGGGAACCCGAAGGCATGAATGCCTTAATTAATTGCTCGTGTGTTTTCTGGTGTTATTCCGCGCCTGCTTTCGGCTTCAGGTTATTCCCAGATCTTCAGGGCTAACCAGATAAGCGCACTCACCTGAAATATCACCCATACAGTGGCGATGGTGAGTATTGCTTTTACATTCTTCATAAGGTTTTCGCTTTATTTACGGCGTTTATCGCCGGTAAAGAATAATTCGATATCCTTCAGTGTGTAGATAATTCGCATAATGCCGATTGCCATAAGCACGGAGATAATCAGAATTACCCATGAAAGAAATATGCTCATGCGGCTACCCCTGTGAAGTAAGGCTCAACAATTTCACCTTCAAACAGTTCTGTCATAATCGACTTTAATTCTTCCAGCGCTTCACGGTCATCGCTGCCCAGTGCGCAGTTGTATAGCCCCATAATTGCGCCGCGCAGTGAGTTACGAAGGCTTTCATCCTTAGTTACGCCCCGGTTTGCGAGTTCAAAGTGATAACGTTGCAACGCGTTATTGATAAGTATTTTGTAGGCTTCGATCATGGCTGAATCCTTTATTTATCAGTGCTTGCTTCCCGGATATTGAAAACGCAGGCCGCTGATTAATCTGTCTGCCGTTCTTAAGGCTTCAAAAAATGTGAAGTCCTGTCCGAAGTAATCATCCCCGCGAGTCAGGGTGAAATTAAATCTGCCAGTAACAGGGCTGCGAAAACTTTTGTGAATAACGATGCCAGTGTCGCCAATCGTCCAGGTGTGCTTGCCGGTTTGTTTTACCGGGTGACCGTCTGGTGTGGCATGGATTTCAGTGGTTGTGGTCGCACTATTTTTGCGGAAGTGCTGGCGTGCAACGTGGCGTTCGGCACTTGTTCGAAAATTCTGCTGTGAAAAATTTCCCGGTTTCTTCATAAAAATCCCTACTGCTGCTGTGAATTTGTGCCGGGTTTTTAGCCATGCCCGGCGCATGGTTTTGTGGTAATTTCGTTACGCCTTGCAATTCTTGCCCGAACTGTTGTAACGATAACCAACCACACAAAGGAGTATTTATGTTTTCTCATAAACTATTTCGGCAATTTGCACTGCATTGAGACTGGTATCGAGTAAACCAGTCGTCGTTTTGGCGGTATTCGCAGTGGAAATGTTTTGTCACGGGAGATGTTGATACTCTGCATCTTGACGATGCTGTCTTCCGTTATTTTTTCCTTTATCCACTCAAGTACCGTTACGGCCTCTTCGTAAGAGTAATTATTCAGGGCAATCAACATTGACTCTGTTGCATCCTGTAATCGTTTCACAAAATAATCCGGAGATTTCTCTTTATTCATATGAAAATTATCCTTACATCCGAATCTGGGCGGTGATTTTGGGTTTTGCGTGCTGCCGAACGTGAGCTTGCAAGAAGTGAGGGGTTTCACAGTTTTGTTGATGCCCGTGCTCATGCAGAACTCTTTCGTATTGGCGCGCGTTCCCCTGTGATTCTTCGCTCTGTAAAAAAATGTGCTCAGTCACTGGTGAATGATAAATATCACCTTGTCTTCTTGGTTACGGAATCTACGTCTGGTTTTTGCTTGTCACTTTCGTATCCTGAAAACATTCACTTGTATGATGAGGTGTTTGAGTCTTTTGAAGATGCCGAATCGTTTGCTCAACATCTCTCATACGATGTGTTCGAACTGGCTGATATTTATGATTGTTGGGGGTCGCTTATTCATCCCTTGCAACATTCTCGTTTTTACAGAAATGTGTTTGATATTGAGGATGATCATCCATCAGCCTGGTAGGCTGCTTGCATAACAACCATTTTCCACAGCATCTGCGGCGAAATCTCATTCCTGGGATTTCGCTGTTGCCGGTTTGTTTTGATGTCACTGGTTGCCTCCACTGTATTGGTGTTGCTCCAGTTTTGACTTTCTTCCTGTGTAAACCCGCTTTCCATTGATGGTCTGGCAGTCTTCTTTGTTTGCCGGGGAAAACTTTCTTTTCTGTCGGTCGTATGTCCAGTAGCTTTTCCAGTTGTGCCATTCTGGCGGCTCGCATTCTGGTAGTTCGTCAGCCAGCTTGTCCCACTCTCTGGCGTTAAACCACCACACGCCATCCGAATTTTCATCTTCAGGGTTTGAACGGGTCTTGTGTCCAGGCATCTGATTTCGCTGAAGCGCCACGCGCAATGCAGCTTTTGTCAACCCGATATAGGCTGCCCCTTTTTCAAGTGAGCAAAGTCCGGCTACCGGGCCATCCAGTCGCAAGGTTGCCCCTTTTTTGTAGGTGCGTTTTTTCTTTTCCTCTTGGTGTTCATCGTCGTTTGCCGCGCCAACGGATTCGGTGATGCTGTCGTTTTCCTGAAGGGCTTGTGTGTCAGATAACTCTTTATCGGCAATTGACTTCCGCATTTGCTATCCTCTTGCGTTGGTGCGCTTGTCGCGCCTCATGAAGGTTTGTTTAGGTTTATAAAAGATACTCGCACGAGTATCTTTCGCGAGAGGTTAATACTCAAATGGTTATCTTGTCAATAGACTATGCAAAAAAGCTACGTCAAATACGCAAGGCTGAAGGGCTAACGCAAAAGGAATTTGCGGATATTACGGGGTTGTCTTTAGCTGCCATAAGGAACTATGAATCAGGGCAAAAAAGCGCCAGAGCCAAAATTGTTGAGATGGTTCTCCAAGTTGATCGGTTTGAAAAATACATGATGTGGCTAATAAAAGATAAGACAATGCCTGCTGCCGGTCAGATAGCTCCGGCTCTCTCTCTTGATGGCTCCATTCAGTCGGAGGGCGATCAGGTTTCAATCGGCATTACCCAAAAATCACCCCGATCTCGTCGCAATGCTGGCTAACGCTGTACATCGAGCGGGTTTCATCCCGTAGAGAGTGTACGGCTGATTCATCCGTTGGAGGGGCTAATCATGTCGATTAAGCAACTCAAAGACGGGCGTTATAAGGTTGATGTAAGACCGCAAGGGACGGAAGGAAAGCGGATCCGTAAGATTTTTACCCTGAAGTCAAAGGCACAGGAGTTTGAAAGGTATGTTTTGCAGAATTTCCACGATAAACCGTGGCAGGCCAAGCCAGCTGATCAGCGTCGGTTATCCGAACTGATAGATGCCTGGTGGGTGCTTGATGGCCGGAATCAGCCTTACGGGGATACTTACAGGGTCAGGCTGGAAAAAATAAACCGTGAGATGAGGGACCCCCGCGCCAGTGAGATGACGCGAAAGTTTATGCTCGGGTATCGTTCAGACAAATTACAGGCCGGATTAATGCCCTCCAGTGTTAATCGTGATTTGTGCGCCTTGTCTGCAATGTTTACTGCGTTGATTGATGCGGAGGTTTTCCATAACGAAAACCCGGTGCGTGGAATACGTAAGCTCAAGGTCAGGAATACAGAAATGGCCTTTCTTTCAGATGATGAGATTGATCGGCTGCTTGAACGACTCGAGGGGGATGCGCGTCGTGTTGCTGTTCTGTGTCTTTCCACTGGCGCAAGGTGGGGGGAAGCAGCTGGCTTACGTGGTGAGCATATCGTTGGTAACCGCGTAATGTTCTTTAACACAAAGAATGGAAAATCCCGCGCGGTTCCTGTTTCTGATACGGTGCTTTCGTTGATAAAAACCCGAAAAACCGGGCTATTGTACCAGGCTGATTACATCCGTTTTCGGGATATCCTTCAGGAGGTGAAACCGGATTTACCCAAAGGTCAGGCGACTCACGTTATGCGTCACACGTTCGCCACGCATTTCATGATGAACGGCGGAAATATCGTTACGTTACAGCGAATCCTTGGGCACGCCACGATTCAACAAACGATGACGTATGCGCATTTTTCACCGGACTTTTTACAGGATGCGATTAGCTTTAATCCGCTGGCTGATAGTGTCCATAAACTGTCCATTGACTAGTTGTAATTTGCGTTAATTTGCTCCCCTTGTTTTGATTTAGTCATTGAAAAATAAGTAAATCATCAAGGGGAGTAAGGTGTGTTAAATCTCCTGCGGGCGCTTTTTTTGTCTCCCTTTGATACCGAACAATAATTACTCCTCACTTACACGTAATACTACTTTCGAGTGAAAATCTACCTATCTCTTTGATTTTCAAATTATTCGATATATACAATCCTATATAGCGACCTGCTATAGAAATAATTACACAATACGGTTTGTTACTGGAATCAATCGTGAGCAAGCTTGAGTGAGCCATTATGAAAACGAAAATCCCTGATGCGGTATTGGCTGCTGAGGTGAGTCGCCGTGGTTTGGTAAAAACGACAGCGATCGGCGGCCTGGCAATGGCCAGCAGCGCATTAACATTACCTTTTAGTCGGATTGCGCACGCTGTTGATAGTGCCCTTCCGGCAAAGTCAGACGAAAAGGTAATCTGGAGCGCCTGTACAGTTAACTGTGGTAGCCGCTGCCCGCTACGTATGCACGTTGTGGACGGTGAAATTAAATATGTTGAAACGGATAATACCGGCGATGACAACTATGACGGCCTGCACCAGGTGCGCGCCTGTCTGCGTGGGCGTTCCATGCGTCGCCGTGTCTACAATCCGGACCGCCTGAAATATCCGATGAAACGAGTCGGGGCGCGCGGTGAAGGCAAATTCGAGCGCATTAGCTGGGAAGAAGCCTACGACATCATCGCGACCAATATGCAGCGCCTGATCAAAGAGTACGGCAACGAGTCTATCTATCTGAACTATGGTACCGGTACGCTGGGCGGCACCATGACCCGCTCCTGGCCGCCGGGAAATACCCTGGTCGCTCGCCTGATGAACTGCTGCGGCGGTTATCTGAACCATTACGGTGACTACTCTTCCGCGCAAATTGCGGAAGGTTTGAACTATACCTACGGCGGCTGGGCAGATGGTAACAGCCCGTCGGATATCGAAAACAGTAAACTGGTAGTGCTGTTTGGTAATAACCCTGGCGAAACGCGAATGAGTGGCGGTGGGGTGACTTACTATCTTGAACAGGCGCGCCAGAAATCTAATGCTCGCATGATCATCATCGATCCGCGCTATACCGACACCGGTGCCGGGCGCGAAGATGAGTGGATCCCTATTCGTCCGGGAACAGATGCCGCACTGGTTAACGGTCTGGCGTATGTCATGATCACCGAAAACCTGGTGGATCAGGCATTCCTCGATAAATATTGCGTTGGCTACGACGAGAAAACACTGCCAGCCAGTGCGCCGAAAAATGGTCACTATAAAGCTTATATTCTGGGTGAAGGGCCAGATGGCGTGGCTAAAACGCCGGAATGGGCCTCGCAAATCACTGGTGTTCCGGCAGACAAAATCATCAAATTGGCTCGTGAAATCGGTAGTACCAAACCGGCGTTTATCAGCCAGGGATGGGGCCCGCAGCGTCACGCTAACGGTGAAATCGCAACCCGTGCTATCTCGATGCTGGCGATTCTGACCGGTAACGTTGGTATTAACGGAGGCAACAGCGGCGCGCGTGAAGGTTCATACAGCTTACCGTTTGTCCGTATGCCGACCCTCGAAAACCCGATCCAGACCAGCATTTCGATGTTTATGTGGACCGATGCCATTGAACGTGGCCCGGAAATGACAGCGCTGCGTGATGGTGTGCGCGGGAAAGATAAGCTGGATGTGCCGATCAAAATGATCTGGAACTATGCCGGTAACTGCCTGATTAATCAGCATTCTGAAATCAACCGTACCCATGAAATCCTTCAGGATGATAAGAAGTGCGAGCTGATTGTGGTTATCGACTGCCACATGACCTCATCGGCGAAATACGCTGACATCCTGCTGCCTGACTGCACCGCTTCCGAACAGATGGACTTTGCGCTGGATGCATCCTGCGGGAATATGTCTTACGTGATTTTCAACGATCAGGTGATTAAACCACGCTTTGAATGTAAGACCATCTATGAAATGACCAGCGAACTGGCAAAACGTCTTGGCGTTGAGCAACAGTTTACTGAGGGCCGTACCCAGGAAGAGTGGATGCGGCATCTGTATGCCCAGTCGCGGGAAGCGATTCCTGAACTGCCAACGTTTGAAGAGTTCCGTAAGCAGGGGATCTTTAAAAAGCGCGACCCACAAGGGCATCACGTTGCTTATAAAGCTTTCCGTGAAGATCCGCAGGCAAATCCACTGACCACGCCATCGGGGAAAATTGAGATTTATTCGCAGGCGCTGGCTGACATTGCCGCGACCTGGGAATTGCCAGAAGGTGATGTGATCGATCCACTGCCGATCTACACGCCGGGCTTTGAAAGTTATCAGGATCCGCTGAACAAACAGTATCCGCTGCAGCTTACGGGTTTCCACTATAAATCTCGCGTTCACTCAACTTACGGCAACGTTGATGTGCTGAAAGCAGCTTGCCGTCAGGAAATGTGGATCAACCCGCTTGATGCGCAAAAACGCGGTATCAACAACGGCGATAAAGTCAGGATTTTTAACGATCGTGGTGAGGTTCATATTGAGGCGAAAGTGACGCCACGAATGATGCCGGGTGTGGTCGCACTGGGTGAAGGTGCCTGGTATGACCCGGATACAAAACGTGTCGATAAGGGCGGTTGTATCAACGTACTGACCACTCAACGTCCGTCTCCTCTCGCTAAGGGGAATCCGTCACATACAAACCTTGTTCAGGTTGAAAAGGTGTAAGGAGTAACCGATGACAACCCAGTATGGATTTTTTATTGATTCCAGCCGTTGCACCGGTTGCAAAACCTGCGAGCTGGCCTGTAAAGACTACAAAGATTTGACGCCAGAAGTCAGTTTCCGCCGCATTTATGAATATGCTGGCGGCGACTGGCAGGAAGATAACGGTGTCTGGCACCAGAACGTGTTTGCCTACTATCTGTCGATTTCATGTAACCACTGCGAAGATCCGGCTTGTACTAAAGTCTGCCCGAGCGGTGCGATGCATAAACGTGAAGATGGTTTTGTTGTGGTCGATGAAGATGTGTGCATTGGCTGCCGCTACTGCCATATGGCTTGCCCGTATGGCGCACCGCAATATAACGAAACGAAAGGCCATATGACCAAATGCGATGGTTGTTATGACCGTGTTGCGGAGGGGAAAAAGCCGATCTGTGTTGAATCTTGCCCGCTGCGGGCGCTGGATTTCGGCCCTATCGACGAGCTGCGTAAAAAACATGGCGATCTGGCGGCCGTTGCGCCGTTGCCGCGAGCTCACTTTACCAAACCGAATATTGTGATCAAACCCAATGCCAACAGCCGCCCGACCGGGGATACCACTGGCTATCTGGCAAACCCGAAGGAGGTGTGAGATGGGAAGTGGATGGCATGAATGGCCGCTGATGATCTTCACGGTCTTCGGGCAATGTGTAGCGGGGGGTTTTATCGTTCTGGCTTTGGCGCTGCTCAAAGGCGACCTGCGAGCAGAAGCCCAGCAGCGTGTTATTGCCTGCATGTTGGGTTTATGGGTGCTGATGGGCATTGGCTTTATCGCCTCTATGCTTCATCTTGGTTCACCGATGCGCGCTTTTAACTCGCTCAATCGGGTAGGGGCTTCAGCACTCAGTAACGAAATCGCCAGCGGTTCGATCTTTTTTGCTGTTGGTGGCATCGGCTGGTTGCTGGCAATGCTGAAAAAGCTTTCACCGGCATTGCGTACGCTTTGGCTGGTGGTGACGATGGTTCTTGGCGCAGTCTTTGTCTGGATGATGGTGCGTGTGTATAACAGCATCGATACAGTACCCACCTGGTACAGCATCTGGACACCGACGGGCTTCTTCCTGACGATGTTTATGGGCGGCCCGTTACTGGGTTACCTGTTGCTGAGTCTGGCTGGCGTCGATGGCTGGGCGATGCGTCTGCTGCCAGCCATTTCTGTTCTGGCACTGGTAGTGAGTGGCGTGATGTCAGTGATGCAGGGCGCAGAGCTGGCGACTATTCATAGCTCTGTGCAGCAGGCCGCAGCGCTGGTGCCGGACTATGGTGCGCTGATGTCCTGGCGGATTGTGCTTTTGGCCGTTGCCCTGTGCTTGTGGATTGCACCACAGCTAAAAGGTTATCAGCCTGCGGTTCCGCTACTTTCCGTATCATTCATTCTGCTTCTGGCAGGGGAATTAATCGGTCGCGGCGTATTCTATGGTTTGCATATGACCGTGGGGATGGCCGTCGCAAGCTAATCAGTAACAACCGGGGTTTCGGCCCCGGTTCTCTTTTATTTCTGCTTCGTTAACGTGTCATAACTGGTCATCAAATTACGATAATCAGGAATGTGGTTAGAGAACAACGTCGCCAGTCCTTCAATATCATTACGCCAGTCACGGTGCAGCTCGCAAGCCACGCCGAACCATGTCATCAATTGCGCACCTGCTTGCGACATGCGATCCCACGCCGAATGCCGGGTAATTTCATTAAAGGTCCCTGACGCGTCAGTCACGACAAAGACGTCAAACCCTTCTTCAATGGCTGAAAGCGCCGGGAATGCCACGCAAACTTCGGTTACCACACCGGCAATAATTAACTGTTTTTTACCTGTCGCTTTGACAGCTTTTACAAAATCTTCGTTATCCCAGGCGTTAATATTTCCCGGGCGAGCAATGTAAGGTGCATCGGGAAACTGTGCTTTCAGTTCTGGAACTAATGGGCCGTTAGGACCGGTTTCAAAACTGGTGGTAAGAATAGTAGGTAAGTTGAAATACTTAGCCAGATCACCCAGCGCCAGCACGTTATTTTTAAACTTATCGGGTTCGATATCCCGTACAAGGGAAAGTAAACCAGCCTGGTGATCAACAAGCAAAACGGCAGCATCATTTTTATCAAGACGAACATACGGTTTGGTCATCCTCTTCTCCTTTCGAGAGTCAGTGGTACGTCTGAAATCGGTCAGACGCGATGCATTGCTCTGAAAGCATAGACGGGAAATATGAGTTTGCTGTGACCATGAAATTTTTCGACTGAACGAAGCGTATGAAATTTGTGTTAGATCAATAAAAACAATCAGATGAGATTAATCGTCTCTCCAGCATTAGCGTTATGAATGAGTAATATAAATCGATAATACCTCCGCTGCGATATGCGCGTATTTTCACCCATTGACAATGTTTTTGGCGGTGGCATGATGCGCATGAAATTTGAACTTCCTCACGGTTTTAATTCATGTCCACGTATACCCGGCCTGTCATGCTTTTGCTGTCTGGCCTGCTTTTGTTGACTCTGGCGATCGCAGTGTTAAATACACTCGTGCCGCTTTGGCTCGCCCAGGAACACATGTCCACATGGCAGGTAGGCGTTGTCAGCTCATCCTATTTTACCGGCAACCTGGTCGGTACATTGCTGACAGGGTATGTCATTAAGCGCATTGGCTTTAACCGCAGCTATTATCTGGCCTCCTTCATTTTTGCCGCTGGCTGTGCCGGCCTTGGCCTGATGATTGGATTCTGGAGCTGGTTGGCTTGGCGTTTTGTCGCCGGTGTCGGCTGTGCCATGATTTGGGTGGTTGTTGAGAGCGCGCTGATGTGCAGTGGGACGTCACGTAACCGTGGGCGTTTGCTTGCTGCGTATATGATGGTTTATTACGTGGGAACGTTTTTAGGCCAGTTACTGGTCAGCAAAGTTTCAACCGAGCTGATGTCCGTATTGCCGTGGGTTACAGGTTTGACGTTGGCAGGGATCTTACCGCTGTTGTTTACGCGTGTGCTGAATCAGCAGGCTGAAAACCATGATGCGACGTCAATTACGTCAATGCTAAAACTCCGTCAGGCGCGGCTTGGCGTGAATGGCTGCATTATCTCAGGAATCGTTCTGGGATCTCTATATGGCCTGATGCCGCTGTACCTCAATCACAAAGGGGTGAGCAATGCCAGCATTGGTTTCTGGATGGCGGTACTGGTCAGTGCGGGTATCCTTGGACAATGGCCGATTGGACGTCTGGCGGATAAGTTTGGTCGACTGCTGGTGTTGCGTGTTCAGGTCTTTGTCGTCATTCTCGGCAGTATCGCGATGCTTAGCCAGGCGGCGATGGCCCCAGCGTTATTCATCCTCGGTGCCGCTGGCTTTACGCTATATCCGGTGGCGATGGCATGGGCTTGCGAGAAAGTTGAACATCATCAACTGGTGGCGATGAACCAGGCCTTACTGTTGAGCTATACCGTGGGAAGTCTGCTTGGCCCGTCATTTACTGCCATGCTAATGCAGAATTTCTCCGATAATTTATTGTTTATCATGATCGCCAGCGTATCGTTTATCTATTTGCTGATGCTGCTTCGCAACGCCGGTCATACGCCGAAACCCGTTGCTCACGTGTAAATGAATTAACGCAGAGTGTGAACTTACTGTTTCACACTCTGCTTTTTTGTTTCTTCTATCTGACTTGCTTTATTCCAAATTTTATTCGTTTCAAAATAAAATGTGCAGCAGGTTATAATTTTGCATTTCGCTATTTCCGCACTTCTTATTTGCCGCGCATAATCCCTCGTTTTACAGATGCCCCTTTAATTTTGGCGAAGGATTTGTCTATGGCTGGGAATGTTCAGGAAAAACAGCTGCGATGGTACAACATTGCGCTGATGTCTTTTATCACTGTCTGGGGTTTTGGCAACGTTGTTAATAACTACGCCAACCAGGGGTTTTTCATGGGTGTTTATCTTTGCGCTCTATTTCACACCTTATGCGCTAATTGTTGGTCAGTTAGGCTCGACCTTCAAAGATGGGAAGGGCGGGGTCAGTACCTGGATTAAACACACGATGGGACCCGGACTGGCTTACCTCGCCGCGTGGACCTACTGGGTAGTGCATATTCCCTATCTGGCACAAAAACCCCAGGCAATACTGATTGCGCTCGGTTGGGCGATGAAAGGCGACGGTTCGTTAATCAAAGAATATTCAGTCGTAGCGTTACAGGGGTTAACGCTGGTGCTGTTTATCTTCTTTATGTGGGTTGCTTCACGCGGTATGAAATCGCTGAAAATCGTCGGTTCTGTGGCAGGGATTGCGATGTTTGTTATGTCGCTCCTGTATGTGGCGATGGCGGTAACCGCGCCTGCAATTACTGAAGTGCATATTGCGACCACAAACATTACCTGGGAAACGTTCATTCCTCATATCGACTTTACCTACATTACCACTATTTCAATGCTGGTTTTCGCGGTTGGCGGAGCAGAGAAGATTTCTCCTTACGTTAATCAAACGCGCAACCCAGGAAAAGAATTTCCAAAAGGGATGTTATGCCTGGCGGTGATGGTTGCGGTTTGTGCCATTCTGGGCTCGCTGGCGATGGGGATGATGTTTGATTCGCGTAATATCCCGGATGACTTAATGACCAACGGTCAGTATTACGCCTTTCAGAAGCTGGGCGAGTATTACAACATGGGTAATACTTTAATGGTGATTTACGCCATTGCGAATACCCTGGGACAAGTAGCTGCGCTGGTATTCTCGATTGATGCGCCGCTTAAAGTACTATTAGGCGATGCTGATAGCAAATATATTCCAGCCAGTTTATGTCGTACCAACGCTTCTGGTACGCCCGTTAATGGCTATTTTCTGACCCTGGTACTGGTGGCGATTCTGATTATGCTGCCGACTCTCGGCATTGGTGATATGAACAATCTCTATAAATGGCTGTTGAACCTTAATTCGGTAGTGATGCCGCTGCGTTATTTATGGGTATTTGTTGCATTTATTGCAGTCGTTCGCCTGGCGCAGAAATATAAACCAGAGTATGTCTTTATTCGTAACAGGCCGCTGGCGATGACTGTCGGGATCTGGTGTTTTACCTTTACCGCTTTTGCCTGCCTGACAGGGATTTTCCCGAAAATGGAAGCCTTCACCGCAGAGTGGACTTTTCAGTTGGCGCTGAATATTGCGACGCCATTTGTCCTGGTTGGACTGGGGCTGATATTCCCGTTACTTGCGCGTAAAGCGAATAAGAAATAGTCATCATGCCCCGGTTCGCCGGGGTTATCGCAGTAAATAGAAGAGAAATTCGGAGAGGACTGATAATAGCAAAGTTAAATTTTTCTTAAGAGACGGGTGGCGATAAACGATGCCGTGATAATACGAATTTTAGTTATCTTAATCTTTATTTTTAGATGCAGTGATAGTTTTAATTATTGGTTATTTTGCAAGTTATTATTTTAAGTTCTGAAGTGAACGATTATGTGTGGTGAAAATATGAACTTTGTGGGTAAATGTTAAGCAGTAACGGATGCGCGAAGACTATTGTTTTTGATATACATCAAAAAAAATTCTTGATAATTTTAGTTAAACTTGCTGAAAATGACCACAGCTATTGTTCTGTTATACAGAACACAAGGTGTTTGTGTGGTTAAAAATTTTGTGTAATGTGTCTTTTGCAGTATTTGTAACTTACAAAAATTCTCTCTCGATAGAATCAGATTATACCTGGCATAGTTCACAGCCTTTTATTTTTAAAATAAAATGGTGGCCTGGCGTTGTGCCTTATTGTTTTATTGAACATGTATTCATTAACATATTTATCTGTCCATCGTTATGGCTAATTTATAGTCTTAATAGTCAAGCTGTGGCTACTACTTTCTGATTAAACCTCATTTTAAGGTTATTAATTTATTTTGGCTAAGAGAGTCGGATTGCTCATGACTGAAAAAAGATAAATCAGCAAAATGGATGATAGAGAATTCACATTAATACCTCTTTGGGATAATTAAAGAGGTGAATGTCGCAACTATGCATAATGTGATAGCTTAGGCGTCATATATTGATTTTTTCATATCTAAATTATTTCGTTGATAAATTAACGAAAGGCGGTAGCGTGGGTGGAAGATGCAAAAGTATAAACGCTATATATGATAATGTCATTCTGGTTAAAGTAATAAGCATGATAATAACTTTGGTAAATTAAGAGAAAATCAATCTTCTCATTATGATATATTTACAGAATGGAGATCATTTAATTCAGAAAATCATAAAGAGGAGTATTAATACCATTTCATATACCGAACTTTATATAATGTAATATCGAAATTATTGATAACATTTTAGTCAGAACACCAGTATGTATAGCATCACAGAAAAATTAAACTCAAGATTTAACACTGCGCTTATATTCGCTGTCACTGTCTATATTATTTTATCATTTATTACAGCCATTGATTTTCATAAAAAAATAGCAGAAAACTCTTCACGCATTAATCTTATACTTATCAATAATAATTTGAATAACTTTTTTCTAAAGTTGAAAAAGAGGCGGATGCTTTAAAAGATGCCATTTATCTGTTACACGATGAAAATGAAATAAAACGCGCAGTTCTTCATCGGATGAAAAAGATAGATTCTGTTAATTTAGTCGGAATAATGCTAAATAATGGAAAGTATCTTAGCTTTATTCGAACTGATAATGGTGATGTTAAATTTTTGGGGCAATCAGAGCCAGGTCATGCTTTTACTAGCCCTGATGGTGAAATTAACGATAACTACTTTGATCCTGAATCCCGTCCCTGGAATAAATTACCAACAGGGACTTATTCAAAATGGTCACCATGGTATAACTGCTATGGCATTGCCGGGAAAAAATGTTTTTCGTTTTCATTACGACCAGCCGAAGCAGAAAAAGATTCATTTGCTCTGAAGTTAATTCATTTAGATCTTGATGAAAGATATTTTAGCAATTTCCTGGACAAATTAGGAGGAAATGCAGATATTTTATTTATGGAACAGAATAAAAGGATTATGGTAGGTAATGAACAATCAATGTTACATCTTATTGTTAGAGATGCATCTGGACGTTATAACATAAGTAATAATAACGGTAATTATACGGACGATATTATTTCACTCCCCAGGCTTCCTGATGTCAAATTTCATTATTTTCATTATCAAAAAGCAGAAGACACAAACATAAATAAATATTTTACACTGATGTTTGTATGTGGTTTGGTTTGTTTCTGTTTATTATGGTACCTTTTTGAAAAGATAACAAAAAAGGTTAGAAACGACTCTGGTAAACTAATTGAGCATCTGAAAAAATTAGCGAGCTCAGTATACCGAAATGATAAAATCGAAATCGTGCAAAATGACAGTAGTGAGATTATTGAGCTCAAAAAAATCATTAATAACATTAGTGACAAATACAAAGAGCGGATGGAACGGTTACTTAATCTTGTTTCCTATGAACAAGGAAGTTGTTTCTATATCAACAAATCTGTCATTGAAACTAATAATAAAACCTATTCAGCAGTTGGTATGCTTTGTATCTATGGATTAGAGTTTGTAGAGGCTATACATGGCAGTCAGAAATTTTATGAGATCATTAATGATATAAAATCAAAGATATCAGCAAAGTATTCTAAATATTGTGATATTATAAAAATTTCTACTGAAACATATTTGTTGCTGTGTCACACTCATTGTGAAGAGTTCATAGAACGATTATCTGTTTTAAACTTTCCTGAGCATATTTTTTGCATAAGAAATATTTATGTTCATAAGGTTGCTATTTGTGAAACTTTTTCAGGGGAAAGTTTGTCGATTTATGAAGGTAAACTGAAACTGGCATTAACAGCTATGCGAGAAAATAAAGAATCTGAATTTATATTTTATGATGATATTAAGGCTCATGAACTTGATCAAAAGGTTTGGGTTGCTGGAAATATAAAAAAAGCAATTGTGAGTAGTGAGTTTTATTTAGTATATCAACCGATTGTTGATATGGATAGTAATAATGTTGTTGGCGCCGAAGCGTTATGCCGCTGGTTGTCCGTTGAAAATGGTGCAATACCACCATCAGTTTTCGTGCCTGTTGCTGAAGAAATTGGCTTAATTAAAGAACTGGGTGATTTTGTTCTTGAAACGGCTATTGGTGAATTTGGTTCATTTAGTCGTGAGTATGAAATTACGAAAGAATTTCTTCTGCATATCAATGTTTCACCTTGGCAGTTAAATGAATTTGATTTCCATACCCGCGTTTTGAATTTAATTAATAAATTTGGCGTAAATACGGAACAAATCTGTCTGGAGATCACCGAGTCAGCAATGAAAGATATAAATGATAGTTTTTATAATAATATAAAATTTTTAAGAAGAAATGGCATTAAAATTTCCCTTGATGATTTTGGCAGTGGGTTAGCTGACTTGAAAAAATTATACAAAGTTAGACCTGATAGCATCAAAATTGATTCAGAATTTACTTCTGGTATTTTCGATGAAACTAACAGGGTTGTGTGTTTTATATCTAGTCTTGCACGAGAAGAAAATATGCCAGTGATCGCTGAAGGTGTTGAAACAGAAAGACAGGCCAGAGAATTACAAAAATTAGGCTTCTCCCATGTTCAGGGATATTTATACCAGAAACCATTACCGTTTTCAGAGTGGCATATAGACAGTAAACCGAAAAAAAGAAAATAACACAATGTTTAAGTATAAAAAAAAGGCAGCAGGGATCTGTTTTTTGTATTTTTTATGTGTCTCTGTAATGACATGTTATCTGTATACTATTTACGTTAAAGATCGAGTCAATTCGGTAAAGGTATCGATCATAGATAGTGGGCTTGCTATAGCTAATGTGTCTGAGTATCGGCGCTTAGTATTTAATAATGTATTTTATGGGTTAGATATTTCTCCGGAAGAGTTGTTAAAAAGGATACGCAATAGTTTTGCTGACTTTCAAAAACCAGAATATATTTATGATCTAGGTCCCTATATCATTAGCGATGGTAAATGCGCCAAAGTTACAACGGAAGGGGATAACTTTTGTGACGGCATAGTTTCTTCTATCCGTATAAGTAACATCTTTGAAAGAGGGATTATTAGTTTAAATAATAAATATTATATTTATTATGCTCATCCTATTTCGAAACGAACAAGTTTGATATCAGTGGTAGATCCTGAACGTTATTTGGCTTTGATAAGAAATCAGTCAGGTGAACGGGAAAATATATATGTCTCATTTTATGATATCAATGATAATGAAAAGAAAATCGCGGGTGATGATTTTTTGATTAATGATGCTGTATTTGAGAAATCAGCGATCACTCTTGCTTATTCTTATATCCCGGAAGTAATGTTTATTGTTGCCTATAAAAAAGATAAGTATATTTATATGTGCTTGTTTTTTGTTTTCACATCGGCGATTTCTGCGGGGTTAATATATTTTCATTACATTAAATTAATGCAAAAAATCATAAATAAGGGTAAGTCAGAAAAAGAATCTATATTATCGAATAATCATTATAATTTGCATGGAAAAAATCTATTCTTTAACGTTGAAGAGATTGATGCAATTAGAGAAATATATGATTCCGGGACTTACGATGCATTGACGCGAGCTTCTGGGTGTCGTGTTTTTGATAAAAATATCAGGATGCTGAGTAAGGATTTTGGATATTTATGCCTGTTTGATGTAGATAAGTTTAAAACCATTAATGACAAGTTTGGTCATTTATTTGGTGATGAAGTACTAATAAGACTTGTTAATCTTATTAAGGATGAATTACCCCTCAGCAAAGGTGAAGTTTATCGATTTGGTGGCGATGAGTTCGCTATTATTTATCATGATAAAGATATAAATCAATTATCAAGAATTTTGCACAGAATAGTCCATTTCTCAATAGGTGGATTGAATTGTAGTTGCAGTATTGGTGTTGCCAATACTGACGAGTGCATGAATAACATTGAACGGTTGAAATTACTGGCAGATGAACGATTATACAAAAGTAAGCAAAATGGAAGAGCACAGGTAACCTGGTGTTAAAATTTTATTTTTATGACATCATTCATTCGTTTTTTTAAAGTCAAATCATAGTATTAATGAATAGTTACGTACCATGAATTTAAAAAATAAAGAAATATACAACAAAATTTTTCTTTTTGTTGCTATATTGCTATGTTTTGTTTTTTTGTCAATTGTTGAACAGCCGCTCGGTTTTTATCAACAAACACTATTCTCGATTATCATTTGTATCTCTGTTTTTCTCCTCAATTTGCTCAGGGGAAGGATGATTACCCTGATCTTAATGGGTATTGGTATACTTATATCCACAAGGTATCTATGGTGGCGTTACTCTTCTTCAGTTATTCTTGATGAGTTTCCTGACAGCTTCTTTTCATTGACGCTGTTAGCTGCTGAAACGTATGCATGGTTTGTTTTATTACTTGGTTATTTTCAGGTCTGTTTCCCATTGAACAGGGAAAGCATACCTTTACCAGATAATAAAGAAGAATGGCCTGATGTCGATATATTCATACCTACATATAATGAACCCTTTACTGTCGTGAAGAATACAGTTTATGGAGCGCTGGCTTTAGACTGGCCAAAAGATAAATTACATGTCTGGCTTCTTGATGATGGTGCCAGAGACGAATTCAGGAAATTTGCTGATGAGTCAGGTATTTGCTATGTTGCAAGAGAAACGCATGAACATGCGAAAGCTGGAAATATAAACAATGCGCTTAAAATAGCTAACGGCGAATTTGTTGCTATTTTCGATTGTGATCATATTCCTTCCGTTTCTTTTTTAAAAAAAACGATGGGCTGGTTTATTGCCGATAAAAAACTATCGATGCTGCAAACACCACATCATTTTTTCTCTCCCGATCCTTTTGAGCGAAACTTGGGGCAATTTCGGCAGAAACCAAATGAAGGACATCTTTTTTATGGTTTAATCCAGAATGGCACCGATACATGGAATGCTTCATTTTTTTGTGGTTCATGCGCGGTTATCCGTAGGTCTGCATTAGATGAGGTTGGAGGCATTGCAGTTGAAACGGTAACGGAAGATGCGCATACATCGCTACGCTTGCATCGTGCAGGGTACAGCTCCGCATATCTTCGCTATCCTCTGGCCGCTGGACTTGCTACCGAAACATTGTCTGCTCATATCGGACAACGAATACGGTGGGCCAGGGGCATGATCCAAATCTTACGTATTGATAATCCATTATTGGGCAAAGGGCTGACGTTATCACAGCGTCTTTGCTATCTCAGTAGCATGATGCATTTTTTATCAGGGGTTCCACGGCTGATTTTTTTATTCGCGCCACTATGTCCTATTTTCTTTTCAGTTAATTTGATAGATGCGTCGGTTGCAGATATTATGTCTTATGTTCTACCTTATCTATTTGTGATTATTTTTACTAACTCAAGAGTTCAGGGTGAATACAGACATTCATTTTGGAATGAAATTTATGAAATGGTTCTGGCCTGGTATATTACACTACCAACGCTTGTTGCCTTACTTGCGCCAGCTAAAGGGCGATTTAACGTTACTGCCAAGGGCGGGTTAATAAAAAATAAATTTGTTGACTGGCGAATCTCATATCCTTATCTTATTTTTGCTATTTTAAATTTAATTGGACTAATAATAGGTGTTATTAATATTTATAGATTGCAAGGTCATCTTGTTATATTAAATTTATTTTGTTTGATTTGGTTGATTTATAATACAATTATTATTGGCGCAACCCTGGCAGTCTCTATTGAACAAAAGCAGGTCCGCTTTTCTCCTCGGATAGATGTTTCTTTTAAAGGTGTGATAAAACTAGCAGATGGACGGTGCTATCCCTGTTCTGTTATTGATTTCTCCGAAGGTGGCCTGGGGGTTATTGTTGATCACATCTCCGATGTAAAAGAAATCGAAAAAACTCAGCATTTGTCTCTTTATCTGAGTGATAATAAAGGGGAATGTGATATTCCTGTAAAAGTTGTTCATGCTTACAAAAATAAAATTGGTCTGAAGATTTTGCCAATGACTTATGAACAGAATATTAATTATGTCAGAGTAACATTTTCACGTGATTCATTATGGCAAGAGTGGAATGATAAAATTAAGCAAGATAATATACTAAAGAGCTTTTTTGACGTATGTATCATCTCTCTTAAAGGGTATTACAATATGATTTTTTATATTCTGCGGACACTAAAAAATAGTCGTGAGAATTAGTTTTAGATTATATTTAACCAACTAAATATATTATTTGTGTTGATTATGTCTCTTGAAATTTTTAAAATGGAAAGAAAATATTTAAAATTTATTACTGCAATAATTTGCTTAGGGTTTTTATGGTTATACCAGGCAAATGCTGCATCAGCTTTAGATACCATAATCCATAAGTCTCCCTCCGGGATAGTATTACCCGCTATAGAGAAGTCTAACGTCTCTGTTTATGCGAAAGATTCCTCTTATCATTTTAAACTTCCATTTACACAAATATCACCAGCGCCTGGTAACATCGTTTTGAATGGTGTCAACCCACTGGGGTATATTGAATTTGGTATGCGCAGTGATGAGATAGTTTCAGATGCAAAACTAAAGCTTGAATATACTCCGTCACCGTCATTGATCCCCGTTCAGTCGCAGCTTAAAGTTTATCTTAATGATGAGTTGATGGGAGTATTACCGATTACCAAAGAACAACTGGGAAAAAAAACGTTGGCGGAAATAACGCTTAACCCATTGTATTTCTCGGATTTTAATCGTTTGCGTTTTGAATTAATTGGCCATTATCAGAATAGCTGTGAAATCTCAACCAGCAATAACTTGTGGCTTGATATTGGACGTAACAGTGAACTTGGTCTGGTCGTCCAGAAACTCAATCTGCAAAATGATCTTTCATATTTTCCTGTGCCATTCTTTGATCCGCGAGATAACCGGGTAATGACTCCAACTTATTGATAGTGTTTTATGTTCAGATAATGCCCGATGA